>ERZ773104.76-NODE-76-length-133413-cov-9.519841_pt1 | contig 133413 bp, 119 predicted proteins | sample MGYA00511920_ERZ773104 | MGnify/ENA primary metagenome ERZ773104 (study PRJEB29015, sample SAMEA2737857) | human gut metagenome | biome: human gut; feature: human-associated habitat; material: faeces | place: China | collected 2012 ... | reverse complement strand
TCAGCACATCGGCGGTCATTTTCTCCGCCTTGATCGAAATGTCGATGGTTTTCTTTGCACCGTTCTCGTAGTCGGACGGCATTACGCATCACCGCCAGACTTGACCTCATAAACGGCATACGCTTCGGCAGACAGCCAGTTGTGGAGGTCTGCGAGGGCGGCTTCTGCTGCTTCGGGTGTCTTGTAGTTGCCCATCGGGATCTGATTGCCGCTGGTGTCAGTGCCGACCATCTCATAATCGGGCGTAACAATGCCGTTCTCGTCCGGCTCTGCATCTTCCCAATTCGTGACAACACCGATTCTCACAAGATTATCGTAGTTCAGAAACTCGCCATACTGTGTGGTAATTGTCTTAGCCATGATTTTTCACTCCTCTCCGTAACAGCTCATAGAGCCTGTTGTGATATTCCTCCTGAAGCTCGTCAAAAGAAGAAAACACGGTATCAAGCGTTTTTCTGTCTATCCTGTCACCGAGCATATCCATGACGATCGCTTCAAATTCGCTGTGAAAGCTGTAAAACAGGTCGTTTACAGACTTTCATGCGGCTTCGGGATCTGCATCCTGCTTCTCAGGATTCGGATTGAAATATCCGGTCTTGAGATACACAATTGTGAAATTCCATGTAGGCGGTAAGTCATTGATCTTGCCGAGCAGACCTATTGAATCACAGCCGATATTTGTTGACCGCACAAAGCAGTTGCTCAGAACGGCATAACCGCCTGACCTATGTACTCGGCAGATCGTATCTGGTATTGTCTTTTTTGCTTTTGTTTTCTTGTCCATTTCTCTCACCTCAGCTTACGCTCCGTACACAAATTCCATATTGGATATTCGCAGCTTGTTGACCGCATAGACATGACCATACGGCTTCTGCACTACAAGGAGGAAACCTCTCTTGCAAAGCTCATACACAGCAGTACGAAGCTCATCAAAGGTGAACTGCGAAAGCTCACTGTAACGGCGAAGCTCATCGACCGTAACGTAGTCAAAGTCTGAATGGTTGAGCATAGCCGTCAGCAGTTCATTACAGGCTTTGCCTTCAAAGTTGTAATTGAGCAGACTGATTTCAGTAGGGTTCGGCATAGAAAGACCTCCTTGACATAGTTCATCTGAAATAAAAAAAGCTCCTCAGCGACCTGTTTTCATACAGGCTCAGTGAGAAGCGATGTGCAATATTCAATTTTTAGGCATAAAAATAGCGGACAGCGCTTCTGTTATGAAACACCGTCCGCTATTTTCCATTATTCAGTTTGCTTTGTCAACAGGCTTTCTACCGTTTGTTTTAGGGTTTCTACCAACTTTCTACCAACCTTGACGGCGGTAGAATTCTACCAGTTTTTCTACCAAAAATCTGCATTTTGATGATTTTTCAGAAACAGCGCAGTTACGCAGTTTTCCATGTTTCTACCCTCAAAAATGCTGATTTTACGGTGATTTGGTAACACTTGGCGATAGATTACGATAATTGGCGATAAAGTGGTGATACTATATCACAAATCAGAAAAATTGCAACAGAACAAGCGAATTTTATCCCGTTGGATTGCAGTTTTTGCAAGGTACATAGCCTTGTGCTATCGCTCCGGCATAATCGTCCGTGTACGCCTTGTTTTTCTCTTTCATTTGGTCTACCGATGAACAGCTTGGGTAATGTATCTTTTTGGTGTTGGTGTTCAGCACATAGGTTAAGCTTGCCGGTTCTTCCTGTGGTTCGGTCGCTTGCGTGGTGGTCGTTGTAACAGGCAGTGTGTATTCGACGGGAGCGTTATTGACGGTGATGTCTTTGCCGTCCGAACGGAATACAATAGTGCCTTGAATATCCGTTCTGTACACATTGATGTTGCGGTCATAAAGCCGCTTAAGGACAGCCTCGTCCGGGTGTCCGTAGGAGTTGTACAAGCCGCAGCTTATCACGGAATAGGTCGGCTCGACTTTTTTAAGGAAATTCTTCGTTGATGATGTATCCGAGCCGTGGTGTCCGACTTTTAGAACGTCGCACTTGATGTTAGTCCAAATACCGTCCTCCTCGTCTTTCTCTGCGTCGCCTGTGAAAAGAAATTTGTTCTCGCCGTATGTGAGCTTAATGACAACAGAATTGTTGTTGCTGTCATCTGCAAGCGCTTTCGGCGCAACTACCTCAACAAGCAATTCGGGTTCGCTTACTATGACCGCTCCTGCCATTACCTCATGTGCGGCTGCTCCGTTGTTCTCTACTGCGGTAAGCATATCGTCAAAGGTCTGGGTGGGGTTTACATACGATGTCATGTAAAAATTCTTGGTAGGGAAAGCGTTAAGTACGTCTACTATTCCGCCTATATGGTCGGTATGCGGGTGGGTAGCTACAACATAATCCAGCGTGTCGTAGCCTTGATTATATATGTAGGCTACCACCCTATCGCCGTACTCGCGCTCTCCTGCGTCAATTAGCATGGTTTCGCCGTTTGGTAACTCGATAAATGTGCTGTCGCCTTGCCCGACGTCGATAAAGTGGACTATCAGGTCTTGATATTCAAAGGGCGGTTCTGCTGCTATCTCGATTGTTGTAGAGGTTGTTGAGGTCGTTTCGGCCGGGGTGGTTTCCGGTGCGGGTGGTTCGGTGGAGATGATGTCTGGTTCCGGTTCTTGTGTGGGTTCTGAAGATATGCCTTGCGTAGGTTCAGTAATTTCGGACGAGGTGCTTGCTGTATGTTCTTCGATGTTTTCATCATCTCTGAAAGAAGATATTGTAGTCGCTGCTGTCGTTGTGCTTTCTTGTTCAGAAACATTGGAGCGGTCTGTGCAGCCGGTTATAAATAATAATGCCAGTAAAATAGCTGGAAAATGTTGTTTCATGGTGTACCTCTTTTCGTCTTATACCAATATATGTACTAATACTATCACACTTTACACCTTACTATCAATGGTAATTTTACACAAATCTACACCTAAATAATACTATTATCTACACCTCTATATACATTATATTCTTTTGGGCTATATACTATAATATAAGTGTAGACAAGATTAGGTATAATGGTCATGCAGAGGTGCTGGATATGAATGTTGGAAACAAGCTGCGATTTATAAGGGAAACCAAGAAAATCTCAATATACAAGCTTTCAAAAGACACAGGTATCTCACAAAACCATATCAGCAGTATTGAGCTGGGGAAACGGCAGCCTACTGTCGAAACACTCTCACGGCTTATTGAACCTTTAGGAATAACGCTCGCAGAATTGTTTAATGAGAGCGATGAGGTTATGTTTCCTACACAGGAAGAAAGAATGCTTTTGGAAAATTTCAGGTGTTTGCCAAAGGATAAAGCCGCAGCTCTGCTGAATTTAAGTGAGCTGCTCCGGTAGTAATCTGTAGGAGGACGCTCCTATCCGAATAACAAAAAACACCCTGCGCCGCCGGCAAACACCGACAACGCAGGGTATCTTTATTCAGCAATGGTAGTATCTCTGTAACCGCCAAATTCCTTATCGAAAAGGCTCTCAAAGTCCTCGGAGGAAAAGTCCTCGGCGGCATAAGGCAGGCAGATTATATCTGAAAAATTCTGCTCCGCCAGTACCTTTCCTATCGCGGAACACCCCTCGTCCTCAATCTCTATACTGCGGTCAAGGACGGAGCTGTCGGCAAACGGCACAAGCACCTTGTAATTAATCTGCGGCAGCATACTCTGCGCCGCGTATGTCATCCAAATCTCGCTCCATGACACACCGCCGACAAGGTATATCAAATCAAAACCCACAAGCTGACTCGCTGTTTCTTCGCGTATCGCTCCGAAATCATGTATGATAACATTTACCTCCGCGGGAGCAGCGCCTTTCTTATAGAACGAAATTCCGTTTGTGTAGATGTGGTCGCCGTCGTTCACGCCGTTGTACATATCGCAGAGCATATCAAGCTGAAGGTCGCTTGCGTTGGAGCCGGCAGAATTACAGATAGCTGCCGTCGCCTTGTGCTTTACGAAATAATCCGCTATATGTATCGCGGTAGTCGTTGTTCCTATGCGCGGTTGTGCGCCGATCACGGCTATTTTCAGCTTTGCATTTGCGAATGTGGGCTTGGCAGCTTCTTTTTCACGGAGAGCCTGTTCATATCGTGCCTCTGCCGCCGGGTCATAGCCACGCTGGTATCTCCGCCATTTCTTATGGGATAAACCGTCCTCGCTTAGACATTCAGCAAGGTCGTTCATCATCAGCTTGATGTTTTCCTCAATATCATTTTCATCGTATCTCGCCACTATGTTGGTTATACCGATACTGATAAGACCGTCAAGCAAATCGTCACCTGCGTAATGCTCTGCGGCATAAACAACGATACGCGCGTCCGTCTGAAACTGCGCCGCTTTCATACAGTTGAGAAATTCAGCGCTGTTCCCGCAAAGAGCCGTATCAAAAATATAAACGTCATGAAAGCGCATATTGCGGAGGTCGGAATTAACAACGTCCTGCAAATCTGTCGGACCGGAGAATGTGATTTTGGTAGGCTTAATGCCGCGTTCCTTGCAATAGCGGTCAATAATGCCTGCGTTCTTGGTTATCGAAAAAAGAATAGGGTTAGTGATTTCTGACATAGTAACAAGTCCTTTCTTTAGAATTCGGCTGTGTTTTGCTTGTCTTGCAGTTTGTAGAGTATTTCTGCGATAGCTTCCCGTGATAAGTCGCCTCTGCCGAAAGCAATTTGGCTGACCTCGTTCAGAGCCTTGTTGCTGTCGCGCTCCGCGTTGCGTATTACGGTGAGTACGGCAAGCAACAGTTTTTCGGTGTTGACCGTATGCGGTCTGTTGTTTACGAACTGCCCGCGCGGATTGTTCTGCGTTGCCCGTTCCGCTTGTCTTATTGCCTTAATTATAGCATTTCCTGCGGCGGTATAAATATCGTCGTTCATCTTTCCGGCATACTTGGCTATCTGATATTTCCCCCAATCGGTTTCGGTACTGTGCAGCGTTTCGTTGTAAATACGGCGGGTTTCAACAAGCTGTTCATAGAGCCGCTTTGCCTCGTCGCTGCTCTGAATAATGAATGTTGAAAGCGCATTTATCTCGTCCTTGACAGGCTGCGGCATATATGCGTAAACAAGGCGACCTGTTTTCGGCAGCATGGAGCGTATTTTTTCAAGCCGTTCAGCAATTTCGTCAAGAACAGGGGCGGCACCGGTTTCCTTTCCAACCTCTGTTTTGAACTGACCTAGCAGCTCGTTTTCCTTGCTCCGCATGTTCACATAGAAATCGTGGTAGGTATGCTTAATAACCTCAACCCGTATCTTGTCGCAGGCTTCGGGAGAAACCTTGTTTATGTAAACGCTCTGCGTTTTATCCCAATACATCAAGTGGATATGCGGCTGTCCTTCCTTAAGGTGAACGGCGGCAAACCACTCTATGTTGGTCGCGTCCATATTCATGTGCTTTGCGATAACGCCTATCTGTTTTCTTGCAAAGCTCTGCCAATCGGACAGGGAGTATAGTCCGGCTTCCTCTGCGGTTTCGGGAGTGAATGAAAACACGCAGCGAAAGATATTGCGATACGGAGTGGTCATTTTTCGGATATGGCTCTGTGCCGCCTCCATTGAATAGCTGGGGTAATACTCGTTATTGATATAGCCAAACAAGCCGTTTCCGGTGTCGGAATTGACCGCAGCACCCGGACGATTGCCGAGGTAGCGGAGATGTTCTTCTGTTTCGGTTTTCGCAACGCCGTCGCGCTCTCCTATGTACCGCAGGTGTTCCGCATTTCTTACGGCTGCGTATGGGTGTTTTGCTCTTGCAGGACGGTCGCGCTGCTTGAAGATGATTTTAGGTGTCATATTGACCTCCTTGTTGACTTGGATTGAAAATTGTGATATAATCAAATAGAAAACTAACCGATTTATCGGAATTTAGTGAGGTGCTAATTCATGAATAAAGAATGGTCGGAAATGAATAAAACCTTACAGTTACAGATTAAGAGAAAAGATACTTTTGTAACTGGTATAGATACATTATTAGAGCTTCGCAGAACACTTATGAAACAAATTTTGCAGTTTAGAAATGAATTGTCTGCTGCCGATTTTTGTGCTATGCCCTTTATAAATGCTAAAGGTTATCATAACAAAACGATTGCATATTCTTTATGGCATATCTTTCGTATAGAGGATATTGTGGCACATTCACTGATTGCAAATAATGAGCAGATTTTGTTTGCAGGCAATTATCAGAGTCGCATAAAATCTCCGATTATTACAACTGCAAATGAACTTGTAAAAGAAGAAATCAGATGGTTTTCAAAGCAGCTGTCTATTGAGGAACTGTATCATTATATTGCTGATGTTGATGAATCCACAACCGATATTTTAAAGTCGCTTACATATAGTGATATGAAACAAAGAATATCCGATGACAGAAGAAAGCAATTGGAGATGCTCAATGTAGTAAGCACTGATGAAAGCGCATATTGGTTGATTGATTATTGGTGCGGAAAAGATTTTAAAGGACTGATACAAATGCCGTTTTCAAGGCATTGGATTATGCATGTTGAGGCGTGTTTAAAGATAAGAGACAAACAATTCTCTGTCAAGTAAATTCCCATAAGTCGAGCAGATGAAATTATAATACCGATTGAATGCCCCGTCACCCGACGGGGCGTTTCCTGTTTTACGGCTGCACCGCCGAAATAGTCGCAAAAAGCTCATCGGACATACCCGTCCTAAAACCCTTGAACCACAATCGTGGATTGACCTCAACACCTAAATCTGTGGCAGAAAGTCCGCGGTAATAGTGCGGCTGGGAATACTGCGGCTGCGACACCTCACCGCTCATTATGCTCACCTTTATGCTGACGTGCGGAATGGTTTCTCCTGCCGGAAAAGCATGATACCAAGTATTTGTCCCCGTAATAAAGTCGCGGGTGCTGTCGGCTGTTCCGTTGTGTGCGTAGCCCACACGAAAACTGCCGTCGCTGCGGAGCAGCATATCCTCTCCTATATCGTACTCCTCGGAAATACCGTCAAGGCTGGCAAGGCAGGAGTATTCAACAAACAGCGTCACTGTGCCGTTATCGGTAAGTCCGTCAACGCTCGGAAACGGAAAGCCGTAGTCCTTTTCAAACTGCCCTGTATCAATGACATAGGCAATAGTAACCGCGCTGTAATTCAGAACATTACTCGTTATATCTGCGCTTGCAATATGACCGCCGTTCTCCATATCCCACACGTCATAAATGTAGGCAAACTGAATAGAATTGCCACAATCAAGCAGATTAGCGTAGACAGGTACGCTCTCGTTCAGCCACAAGGTTATGCCTTCCTCCGGCAGGTCGTGCGATACTCTGCCATAATTGTATTTGTGTATTTTGCTTACCTCTCCGCATTGATTGAGTATGCCGTTTGATCCGGACTTTAAGGCGGAACTGTCAACGGGCAGCTCAAAGAAACCTTCAAAGTAAACAAATAACGCTGCCTGCACCATATTGTCAAGACTCAGCGTCCATTCTTCTTCCGGGACGTCTGCGTCACGCAGGGCAAGCTCGATAGCGTTCTGGGAATCCTCAACATATTGGTCGAAACTCTCATCTATGCCGAAAATCTCCGCCCACATATCGTTTGCGGGACATTCCAGCGTGATACTTAGCTTGTTGTTTGTGCGCTCGGTGGTTATCGAAACCTGTCCGTCATATACGGTATCTTCAAGCAGCGAAACAAGGTTTGAGGTTTCAAACACATTCAGCTTAATCGCTCCGCTGCCGTCTGATAGCCCCTGCCAGGTTGAATGAAGATATTCCTCGGCAGCCTCGGCGGTTTCGGGAATGTTACCTATCGCCTCGGCAAGCTGCGCGTCAAGGCTTTCTTCTGCGGCACTCTGCTCGTTCATATTCACCAGAAACTCCCGGCATTGGCGGACATTGTACATAGCAAGGAACCGCGGCAGATAGATAGTGCCGCCGCCGATACAGGTGTACTCAACTGTCTGCGTGCTGCCGGTGCTGTCGGTCACATTAAGTGTTTGGGCGGTGCAAGCCTTCCCGTCCTCGGTAGTGGTTTCATCGTAGAGGTACTCATACTGCGGCATACTCTCCATAGCACGGCAGTACAGAAAAGATTTCACGCTGTCCTCATATCCGCTGATACGCTCTATTCCCGTATCATCTGAAAATTGCGGCTTTGTTATATCGGAATAGTCCATATCCGAACTGAAATCGGCTATGTATTCGTCAAATTCGCTTTGTGAGCTTATTCCACGGAGAGCAGCGGCATAGGTTTCCATGACCGATTGTGCCTGCGCTATTTCCTCGCTGTCGTAGAGAATTAGGGTACTGCCGTCAAAGCCGCTGTTGATAGCCGCCTTTGACAGATTAACGGAGAAATCGGGCATGAAATCATAGACCTCGCGCTTTATATCTCCGTCAATTTCAGCGTTCATTCCGTCAAAAACCTCGCTGATACAAGTCCTGATATATCTCCAATGGTTTTGCAGGTCGGTTGTCTGAATAATATCCAGCAGACCGCTTATAAAGCCGGCAAATGCCGTGAATATCATCATAATCAGACCGATAACTACCATGATAATTTTCAGAACAGTATTGCGCCCCTGTTCGCTGGATAGGGACTCGGCAATAACGGCAATTAGTTTCGGGTTGACCGCCATAATACACCTCCGTCATATTTCCGGCAGAATGAGCAGCAAAATCGCAAAGGTAACGGGTATTGCTGTAATGAGTACGGGTAAGGAAATCATCTTCCGCCGCCCTTTCCGAAAATCGCAAGCCTTTCGTCCGAAAACTCAAACTTGACCTTGACCGCCTGCGAACCGACTTTCATCAGAGCAATTCCGCGCTGTTTTGCGGCGAGCAACTCATACTGTGCCTCATTAAGCGCAAATACCTCTTTTGTTTCGCGCAGGCTGTCGCCGTCAACTCCGAACAGCAGCTTGAATGACGGCAAATCAAGAACCGCCTGTCCGTAAAGTCTTATCTGCGGGTCGAGGAAATCGGTGATTGATTGTGTTGCAACAACAATGCTGCCTTCGTACTTTCTTGCTCTTTTTTCAGCATTACGCAGAAATTCAAGGGATTGAGGTACATTCGGGTCTATCATAGTCCAGCATTCGTCTGCAACAAGCATAATGCGCTCGGTGGGGTCGCGTGTGATTTGCTCCCAGCACCATGAAAGCACATTGAAATACTGTGCGGCAAGAACGGAACCTGACATTTGCACCAGCGACTTTGTATCCAGCACCACGAAGGAGCTGTGCGGAGAAATGGTAGTGTGTCCGTTCCACAGCCCATGGTCTGCGCCGTTTGCGGCAGACTCCAGATAGGTTTTCAAGTCCTCATAGTAAACAGAATTGCTGTCCTTACCGCACTTGCTCTCAATCAAGCGGTAAAGGTCGCCTATAGTTGGGAACTGCTCGTTCTTTAATCCGCGAACATCTGTATTCCATGTAATTCCGTACCGTGCGTATAGCTCGACAATGGTCTTGTTAAGCAAAGCGCGTAATCTATCGTCCATTGACGGTATGTATAGCTGGAAGAAAGTTTCAAGGGTTTTAAGGTGAATTGCCAAATCGCCTATTCCGTCGTTATCCGAGGTGTTCTTATCGTCCTCGTCCTTTGGCGCAGGGCGCACCTGCAACGGATTGATTAGACCGCCACGCCCTCCGGCAACGTCTATCCAGTCACCGTCAAAGAATTCACCGCGGCACATATCCTTGTATTCACCTTCGGGGTCGATGATTATGATTTTTGTGCCGTGAGCGTATTCGCTGGCGACAATGTGCTTTGTCGCAGTAGATTTGCCCGTTCCTGTGCCGCCGATAATGGTTATATTGCTGTTGGTGCGGCTCTTTTCGCGCTTCCAAAGGTCTAAAAGAATTATACCGCCGCCGCTGTCCTTTCCGAGATAGTAGCCGCTGCCGTCATTAAAGCCGGACGCGGCAAATGGAAATCCGCCGACAAAAGTGGAAAGCGGAAACGCTCGACGGGAAATCTCGTTTATTTCTTTGTTCTGTGCATAGGTGGGGCTGATATGCTGATAGCCCTCTTTCTGCAAATTAGCAAGCACACGCAGGCGGCAGCCCACGGTGTTCGCAAGGGACACTACTCGCTGACAACGTTCCTGGAAATCGTCCTCGTCATTTGAGATAACCATAATGGTGGTATTCCACACGCCCATTGTTTCGTTGTTCTGATCCATCTGCCGCATGGCGTTCTCCTGGTCATCAGCGGACTTTTCTGCTCTCTGGCGTTCAAGGGAGTCTTTCGTTGATAACTGAATACCGCGCTGGGTGGTTATGTTCTTTGACATATTGGCAAGAAGTAAGCCGTTGTCGATTGGTTCGTAGTTTATAGCAACGATGGTACCCGGAAGATTGGTGAGCTTTGAGTACCAGCCATAATCGGGATTGGACGGATAGCTGATAACCGTATAGACACGGCAGAAATACTCGCCGAGCATAAAATCGTTGCGGTTAAATTCCAGACCAACAGGTGTTATCGCCGCCTGCAAAGCGGTGTTTATCTGTAATTCTTCAAATTCGTTCTGTTTCATAGGGTGTCCTTTCATCTTGCTTTCAGCACGGAAATCTTCTCGTCAACGTCTGTGTTTTCAAGGTGAGCATAAGCGGGAATATTCACGAGATTGCAAAGGCGAACGAGACCGCGGCTGTCAACAACGCTTGCTTTAATGCGGTTTTCGTTGTATATCTTGGCAAGTTCCTCGGCTCTTGCAACGATACCACGCTCGTCCTCGCGCTTGGTGCTTTCCCAGATGATGATGTAATACTGACGTTCCAGCGTTTCACCTGACATTACCATTCCCGCAAGCTCGTCCATTTCTGCTTTTATCAGCTTTCGCCTGCCGCCGGCAGCATCGTTTTTCAGCTGTTCATAATCGCGGAGGGCGCGGGATATATCAACAGGACGGGATACCGCGATATACTTGTATGGGTATTTTACAGAGGACAAGCGAGATGAGAGGTTTCGCTTTATAACCTCCTGCTCCGCGTTTGAAAACAGCTCGATTGACAGACCTTCGATCTGTACGGCTGCGATAATCATATCGTCAATAGTGTAAAGGCATTTTTCTCCTAGTGTTCGGGCATTTATAAACTCCTGCGCTGTGGCTTTTGCGGCTTTCTCCCGTTCTTCCTCGTCGTTGGACTTTATCCTTTTGGCAGCTTCGTTCCTGCGAAACCACCAGAGAAAACCGCCGCAAAGCGCCAGCACAATAAGGGAAATTGCTATCTGCATAGGCTTTGTTCCTTTCTGAATTAAGGTTCAATCTCGTTTTCATCAGTCTGCTCGTTCTGCATGGATAAATGCGCCCATATCGCTGACGGATATGCTTTAAGCGTATAATCCGGTGAGCTGCATAAATCAAGAACGTCTGCGGGGTTATAATCACCTATAAAGACAGAGCCTTTGTTCTCTCTCCATAGTTCTCCGGCAAGGCTAGTCTTGATACGAACGGGATTGCTTTCTGTGGTTTGCCCTTGAGCTGCGTCAATACTATCCACATTATCCATAATAAGCTGACCGTTTCCGTCTACAATGGCATATTTCACGTCGGGCGAAAGCCCGTAGTTTACGCTCTCCACAAGGTACTGCGGATTGTCGGAAAGGAGCTGCCTTCCGTCAACTACTCTCCATTCGCCTTCAAGTCCGTCCGGAAGAATAACGCTCTCTCCGTTTATGCTGATAGGCTCATATCGGGTGTTGATGTAATGGTCATAGGCAGCGGGAATACGGTCAAAGGGGAATGATGTTCGCTTTTCTTTCACCTCGCCGCCGCTGAAATAATTCATAACAGCTACGGAACGCCTGTCCGCATTAAACTCAATTTCAAGCACATTTTCAGAGCTTATCATATTGTCGATATAATCTGTTTGAGGGATAAACAGCGCCGATTTGGATAATGTTTCAGCAAGGCTGTCGGTATGAAACAGCATAAGTGCATCAGCCGTGTCCAGTTCATCACAGCGGAAATACAACTTTTTTCCGTTCTCAATCAACGAAATGAGAGTAATAGTGTTGGTAGTGCGGTTGTTTTCGTTCAGAAGATCGTTCGCGGTTTCATTCCTCATATCGCACCATTGGACAAGAATGTTGTATAAACAATCTTTCTGAAAATATGGGTGATATGTGTTTACAAGCTCTCTGTCAAGCCTGCTATCTCTGGTGCAATGCTTAACAAAATCGTATGTGTTTGTGCCTTCGTAAAACTCCGCAGGAAAATCTTTCGTTCCTTTTTCGGCAATCATGCGATTTATGAGAGAAATCACCTTAGAAACGCTGTATGTCATAGTAATTCGTTGTCCTCCCAATCGTAATCGTCATCACCGCAGTAGCTTTCTTCATCTAAACCGAGAAATGAGGAGCGTTCAACAGAAAAACTGCCGCTTTCAAGCAGAGTAAGCTCGCCTACATTCTCTATCTCGTCCCAGAAATGAGAAATATGTTCAAGCTGCTCTGCGGTGGCATTTTCGGTTTCGCCCGTGATACCTGTCGGAGCAAAATGGTAGTATTCATACTCCGCATCAACCGTGTCGCTCTGATTGTGGCAGTAGATGTATTCATCAGCTCTGTCGCTGTTTTTGAGATATTCCTCACAGTTGCAATAGCTGCCCTCAAAGAACACCTCTGTTTCATTCCCCTGTGACAATTCAAGGCGTGTGAATGTGATGGGATGGGAAATATTCAGAGTATTTACCAGTGCAGCGGTGTAGTCCTGTTCGTTGAGGTAAGAGTGCAGCTGAAGAAATTCCCTGCGGTCTTTACGCAGAAAATCTCTCATTATGCGGCGGTCATTGGTAAAGTCCCAGGTGGTTTTATCAAGTCCGAGTCCGCGCCGGGCTGCTTTTGTGAGCAGTTTCATAGCATATTCGTCTGCAACGCACACGGCGGCGGGTTTGAGAAAATCATTTACCGCCGCCTCAAAACATTCTGTTCCGCGGTCGGCAAGGTATTGGCGGCAGCTGCTCTGAAGGTGATTGAAAAAATCATAATCTCTTGAATAGGTCTTAGCAATATCCACAATATCCTCAAAATCCAGATGATTGGTCACTATCTGACCGTTTGAGGTGCTGTCGGGATTGTAGTACATCCAGCGCACCTCGTTCTTTTCATAGTCGATAAAGAAAACCTCGCGATATTCAAGTTCGGGTTCGTTAAAAAGCATTATGCTGCCCATACTTGCACCGTCGGGCGTTGTTTCCCTGCCCATATTCGTGCGGATAAACAAATCAATGTAATTGAACGAAAATGAGTGCGTCTGTATCTCGTTAGATGTGCTATCTGCGGCAGTAATTCTACGGAACAGAAAATCGACCTCGAAAGCAAGGTAGTTTTCAGCGTTCTTGGCGGCGGTGTAATCATCATACGATGTGTGTGCGCCCATCTTCTCAATATCAATGAGAAAGAGCTGCTCCGCTTCGCAAAAGCTCTCCTGCTTACTGTATTCGTCGATTAGCCGCACCACATTTTCCGGTGAGATTGAAGGCGGACAGACGATGTATTCCGTTCGGTCTGCAACATTCAGTAATATAAGGGTTGGTTTGTTTTGGCTCATTGGTGTTCTCCTTCTCAATTCCGATAACAGCTGCTAAAGGCTTAATATTTATTAGGTGAAGTCTATTCACCATTGACTCTGCACCTCCATATAATTATTTTAGAACCTCTTGACAAACCCTATTAAATAGGGTATAATAATATCAAAGGAGGGAATGCTATTGACAAGAACATTTGTTATGCTCCCCGAATTTGATAAGCAATGGGCAAATCTTGGGCTTACAGACAAGGATTTAAACAGATTGCAGCTTGAATTGCTTGAAAACCCACAAAAAGGCGATGTAATTCAAGGTACCGGTGGGCTGCGAAAGCTGCGCTTTGCCTTTGAAAACAGGGGAAAAAGCGGCAGCGCAAGAGTTGCCTATGTTGATTTTGTTGTCTATGAGAAAATCTACCTGATAACCGTTTATCAAAAGAACGAAAAGGAAAATCTATCACAAGCCGAAAGGAACAATATCAAACGAGTGATTGAGTTCCTGGACAAACAGCTGAAAGGAGAATGATCCATGAGTGTTTATGAAAGCATTATGCAGGGTCTTAATGAAGCCGTTGAGTACGAAAAAGGCAATGTCAAGGCTCGTACTGCAACGATTTCTGTTGCTCCTATTCCCGACATTGATTCCGATGAGGTAAAGAGCATAAGAAACTCCCTAAACATGACGCAGGTTATTTTTGCCGCTGTCATGGGTGTTTCCGTAAAGACCGTAGAGGCTTGGGAAAGCGGCACAAACACTCCGTCCGGAACAGCAAGAAGAATGCTTTATATGCTGAAAACTGACCCGACTATCCCCGAAAAATTCAACCTCTATTGCAGATAAGGCTATCCGCTCCGAGTATTCGGGGCGGTTTCTTATTCATTAAAACTTTGCTTTCCATTCCGACTTTACCTCCAGCGTATAGCGCATTGGGGCAAGGCTTGACCATGCAAAATCATAGGGTATCTCAACCTCTATCGTTCCCTCAACGGAAAATTTCTCGGCTGTGCTTGTGTCGCCGGGAGCGCGGGGAGCCGGGGTTACTGAAAAGGTAATGTTCTTTATCGTGCATTGTGCTATTTCGCCGTTGGACATGGCATTATTCATATACTGCATGATTTGCGCTTTAGTCGCGGTATGTGATTCACGCCACACATAGCCGCCTGTGTTAGAATAGCTTGCTGCCTGTCCCTCGCGCACATTCTGATATAGTTTCGCATAATTTGACACCGAAACATGAATGATAGCGTCCTCATACTTATCGCGAATTGCTGCCACCTCGATATTTATGCGGATAACCTCAAAAATACCAAAGGCAAGCAGCATTACAACGATAACAATAACCGAGGTCATGACCGTAGAAAAGCCCTTGTTGGAGCGTAACCTTTTAAGCATTTTTCCAGTACACCTCCGAGATACCGTTTGCGCTGGATGTAATTGTGATCGGGTGCCCGGTAAAAACAAAGAACGATAAGTCCACTTGTGTGGATACTGTCACGGTGAATGTATCGCCTATCTGTATCTTACCGTTTTTCGACCATACAACGGTTGGGGTAATTCCACTGGTTTCGTTTAGCCGCTCAAGCCGTGCGGTGGTTTCGCTGCCTACTCTGCCGGCAATCTCTGCCTCACGGCAAAGCTCGTTCGCGTAATTGTTCAGAGTCATTTTCGTAAGGAAAACGGGGGCAACGGTGATGATGAACATCAGCATCATTACCATTATCATCACGAAAATCGTAACGCCGATATAGGTACTGCCTTTCTTTTCAGCAAGCCGTTTTATGTACTTACGCATACGCACCTCCTTAAAAGCTGAACAGCGTACCAAAGCTGTCAAACATGGTTGTTCCGAGAACGACAACATAGAGGAGCAGCATTACGAACAGCAGAACCATTGACAGCCTGTTGATTTTCGGCGGTATCTTCAGCGCAAAGTTGCGGAGTATCTGCTTTTGGTATTCGGAAAAACGATATATGAGCGTTTCCCAGTAGACGTGCGTATCCGAGCCACGCGCCATTTCGATAAGTCCTCTTGTTACCTCGGAAAGCTGAGTAGAGCCTATTCTTCCCTCAAATCTGGTGATAGCAGCCTCCCAATTTGAAGAACGCATATCAGCTATGGTTATCTCTAATTCCTCGCGGAAATACGGTGAGAATGTGTCCTTGTGCTTTTCAAGAATGGAGAGGACATTGTGGTCGGTTTTTATCTCCTGCGCTATCGCGCCGACAAAGCGCGGAAGGTCGGTGTCTATCTGCTCGCGCTTCATTTTGATAGCCTCAGAGATTTTTTCCTGTGCGTTTGTGTACTGCAAAATGCCGAGGACTACCATGAGCAGAGCAAATATCACCGGAACAGCCTGTACATACTGATTGTCTATCATTGACGCGACAAGTGCGCCGAGGATATAAACGGGTATTCCGAGCAGAGCGTATGCGCCTGCTTTGACGATAGCTCTTGCCTCATAAAGCTGCGGCGACATGGATATGTGCGCTATTTTCAGATTAGCCTCTAACTGCTTTTGCCGTATATCCGACATTGGCAGCAGTTTTGACACAAACAGCGCCGTGTTGGTGTACATTTGCGAAAGCCCGTCCGGTGCGGGACGGTTGCGGGGTCCAATCGCTCTTATCGCCGCCGTTGTCTTTGAGGACGGCACTTTAAGCAGAACAAGCGCAAATGAATACGCACCTCCTGCAAAAAGCAGACAGGCGGCAAGCACCATAGCTTTCAGAGAAATGTCAATTAAGCTCAATCAGATCACCTCTTATATTCAATGGGCTGGGTGTACTTGTATGTGAGTGCAATAACTATAATGACCGTAACAGCTACTACGCAATTCACTATCTGACCGGCAAGCGTTTCTGTGAGAACAGCAAACCAGTCTGCGTTGAGGAAAAAAATCAGCGGATAATTCGCAAGGACAAGCCCTATCATGGTGAACACCTCTTTGCGCGGCTGCATTATCATGTTTTTCAGTTCCGCATTAACTATGCGAATATCCGAAAGACGCGCCGCCAAAGGCTGGAGTGAGAATTTCTGTTCGGAATTATCCTGGCACTCTATCAGCGTATCGCACCATTCGTGGAAAATTTCGTTGTCAATCTCGTCCTTGAGCTGCTCGATAGCAAGTTTGACATTGGAGGAAATCATATCCACACGGGTGAGAAAGTTGATGAAAGCGTACTGTACAGGAGGGTTGATGTGGTCAATGGATTGTCTTACTGCATAGGCTATATCGCCGTTTGATATGTAATTCGTTGTGATGATGGACAACGCTGTTTCCAGTTCCTCTGCGATATGAGCCTTGTAGCTGGAAAGGAGCAGCTTAACATACACATACGGTATTACAAAAGCTGCGGCAATAAGCACTACTGAAATGAGAAGATTGTTGAACAACGCACCAAGCAGCACTCCAACAACACCGCCGACAACCGCCGCGGTGATAAGCAGAGAAAACTTGTTTTGGGAATGCGTTGCCGCAAGAGCGTTCGTGATGTTGTCGATCATGCGCTGCATACGCGACTTTTTTATCTTGCCCTGCGTCACAAGTACCTTGTATTTAAGGCTGCGGTCACGGTGGAGCAGCGACATAATATCATCTGTTATCCTCTGCGGAGAAAGTCCGAGAAGAATGACTACGGCGGCGGAAAGCAGCAGCGCCGCAAGCAGATAAATCACCTTCATAGTTATACCCTCCCGTATATTTCAAGCTTGTCCTTCGGTACGCCGTTGTCGCGCAGGCGCTTCATAAAGTTTTCGGTGGGCGGATTGACCTTGACGTGCTTGCCGATTATTCTCGCCGTTCCGTCCGGGTTACGCACCTCGTCAATAATATCGTAACGATAAAGGGTGCGGGTTTCGTACTTTCCTTTCTCACCCTGAATACATTCCGCTATTTCCATGATGTGACGCGATCCGTCATCAAGCTGCTTGAGGTAAATTCCGATAGGGAATGCCTCTGTTACAAGTGAGAGAATAGTATCAAGCGGCAGAGAGTGTGCCTGCAGGCAGAGCGTTGCAAGGCGGGTGTATATCTGGTGTGTGGAGGACGCATGTGTGGTCGTAAGAACGGTGTGTCCTGTTCGGGCTGCTTCCTGCGCCTGCCACGCTTCCTCGTTTTTCATTTCAGCAACGCAAATTGAGTTAGGGTGCATGGTTAGGCACATAGTAAGCAGCTTTGCTAATGTTACGTCCCTCGCCGGGTCATCGGTTTCCTTTGTGACGAGATGAAGAACGTCGTTGATAACATTACCGTTTTCGTTCCGCTTAACAAGGTCAAATTCTCTCACGGATTTTTCAAGCGTGATCAGGCGCTTGTTGTTCGGGTAGTTTGACATTATATCCGCCATAATAGTGGTCTTTCCTGAGCCTGTTTCACCAGCATAACACTGCGAAACGCCGTGAATAAAGCAGGTCACAAGGAAATCGTATTCCTCCTCGCTGACCATGCCTGACTCGATAAACTGCTCACGGGTTATCTTTGAGGGATTGACGATACGGATAGACGCGCAGGCACCGCGGGCATTGTCGCAAATATCCGTATAGCCTGCGGTCACTCTGATATTAGAACCGAGAAAGCCTGTCGCAATAGGTTTTGAGCTATCCCATGTGATGTGATTGTGGTGCAGCAGACGTTTCAGCACGTCCACAAGATGTCCTGCGTCCTTGAAATGCTCCGCCTTGAAACGTGCGCCCTTTGCGGGAATAATCTCCACATCGTCCCAGCCGTTGATGTTGATTTCCTCAATATCCTTTCGGAGCAGCCAAGGCGTGAGGATAGAATACTCCGCCATTTCTATGTAGAGCTTGTCTGCGACCTCGCCCAGCGTCATATTCGGGACATAATAGTTGTTGTCCTTCATATACTGCTTGATAAGGCGTTTCATCATATCCTTTTTGTCGGCTTCGTAAAGCTCCACAGCGTAGTTTTCAGCCATGTGCTGCTGTACGCGGGAAAGAAGGGTGTCGAAAGGAATGAAGGAGCGTTCTATTTCCTTTACGCTTTTATCGGATATCTCAGAGAAATCTGACTTGTCCTTTTTCTTGCGGGATTTAGTTTCCGCAGCTTCCTTTACCTCCGCATATTCACCTTCGTTATCTGCGGTCTTTTTCTTGAAAAAACTGAGCATTACTTCTTACCTCCGATAAGCGATTTTGCGAGCTTGTTTATTGCGTGGTTATATGCGCTGTCCGACACTCCGTTTCGGAGGATAGCCGCCTGATTGAACGCCTCGGCGGCGTGGGTGCTGAAAGGTATCTCGCCGGATATTCTGCCGAGGGCATTACGCATAGCGGCAACGTCCTGCTTGAACGAATTTCCCAGCGCAAGGGCGCGGATAAAGTGCTTGTATTGATACTGCTCACTCTGTAAAACAGGCTCCTGTGAGCCGTCAAACACAAGTCCGTTAATATCCGCGGTGAACAGCTCCACGGTCTTTGTTGCGGACATGATAGACCATGCTGTCATTTTTGAGGTGATAACGGTTGACATACAATCAATTATCACATAGTCGGCGCTGCTGCGGAGATAGGAGAAAATCTGTGCAAGGCGCGTATCATCGGGCGGAGGGAAAGAATTCTCGTTCTCACGGATATTGTAGCCAAGCACCATTATCTTATCAGTAATGGGCAGCAGATTTCGACGTAAGTCGGTTTCCTCAAACGAAACATTCGACAGGCACTTTCCGAGAGAACCGTCAAACTTGCTTTCGTGCGGTGCAACAATAGGTATCAGCGGTTTGGTGGTATCAGTTCCGACAACGATAATATCCGCTTTCGGCTCAATGCGGGAAATGTTGTGTGCAAGAGCAAGAGAGGTCGTTGTCTTGTATGCGCCCGAGCTGCCGTATATTGAAAAAATCTTACCCAATTATTCCACCTCGCTCTCTGTGCTTTCGTCATAAATCTCGGCGGTATTAAAAACCGCCTCTGTTGTTTCATAGTCAACTACACCGAGCAGCTCACGCTGGGCGGCAAGGTATTCGGCTTTATGTTCGCTGTCGCCGCGGCAGACAAATACTGCATGGAGCGTTGTGTTCTCGCACTCGGCAAGTTTGAGTGCCTGTGTGCGGTCCTGACATATCACGGTTATCGTTGCATAAAGCGCCTGTTCCTCATCATCGTCCTCGGCAGCATTTACCTGGTCTGCATTGTAGGTATCGTCCGAGCCGTTGTCCGCGGTAGTCGCTAAAACCTCGATATACTGTAATTCATCGTAGATTATAGCCTCATCGTCATTGTCCTCGTTGACAGAGATTATCTGAATTATGTCGCCTGTCTGGAGCTTACCGGAAAGACCGTTAGCAAAGCTGCGTACTGTTACTGACATAGCGGTTTCGTTCACTCCAAGCTGACGGAGCAGAGTGTCCGAGGTGTCGATGGTGTCGGACAGCTTGTTTGCGGAGAATGTGTCGCCGGAAAACATAGCGGCTACCGTGTACTTGCCGACGATCTGTTCAGGGTCGGTGATGATATTATCGGGAAGATTGAGAGTGCCAACCTCGACGGCGGAAAGCATAGAGGGCTGTATCTGCGCTCCCTGGGGAACGTCCTCTTTGAGTCGGATAACGGTTGTTTTCTGTTCAAGCACAACAGAAAACAGCGGCGTTATTCCAAAACAAAGAATGATAGCAAGCACAATGAGAATTATGCCGATCAGTGTACGATTTTTAAGCATAGAGAAAAACCTCCAATAGAAAAACAACCGCATTAGCAGCGCAAATAAACGGTGCAAGCGGCATTTCTTGTTCTTTTTTGATGTGTGCGAATATTTTTGCTGAAATCAGCGCAAGCAGCACCGCAATAAATCCCGGAACAGCGCCGAGCGCAAAGCCAAAGGCAGCGCACAATTTAACATCACCCATACCTATATCCGCTATTAGATTTGCTGCGAAAAGCGTTATAAATAAAGCAAGCAAGCCTGTTATTCTTGCTGAAAGAGATAGCTCATTCAGAAACGGGCTTGCTGCAACAATTATGAACGGGGCAAAGTTGCTTATTTCGCGGGTGCGTATATCTTCTGCGGATATATGGGTAAGGTATATGGTGAGTATCACCGATATTGTTAAAACCATTTTGATTTGTACACATACCGGTATCGCCGCTGTGAACGGGCAAAGCGCACCATGTTTTTAACCTGTCCCACTACGGAAAGGCGGGTAATGGGGTCTTTGCGCGTCATCATAATGCTGCCGGCAGCGCCGATCATCATTGTGAAAACCAGAGCCGCAAGGTTGCCCGTGATAAGCATAAACACAGCCGCGACAACGCCAAAGCAGGCTATTCCGATAAAGCATTGTTTAAGCTCCGTTCTGCCAAAGCCGACAAAGTATTCCGGCTCGATGTTAAGTCCGTAGGGAATGTATAGCTTTCTGCGATTTTCGTTTTCCATATTACACCGCCTTTCAGGTGAGATAGCTGACGATTATGTTCTCGATTAAAAACGGGAGCTGCGCTATTACCGCAAAAACAACCGTGTTCTTTAAGCGTTTCTTGTACTGCGGAGCCTCGTCCGATTCGTGCGTGAGCTTCAGAAAAATGTATATGGCTCGCATAGCAAGTCCGCTGTTTATAGCTATCTGAAGATAGCTGCTGAGCTGGTCTATCTGTGATGTGTCCATACTTTCACCTTACTTTATTGCTCCGCGCACCATTTGTGCGACTCTGACCGTCTGGAAGAATGTATTTCCTGCCGTTCCGCCGCCTGTCGGCACAAGAAATTCACGCAGGATACGGGGCGCTGTGGTTGCCGCAAACATACAAGCAATACCCCAAGGAATATTGGTTATATCTATCACGTTTGACGATAGCAGGAATGCAAGTCCTATCTTTAACAGCATTATCTGCACGATTGTAGTCACAAACGCTCTAACAAACTGTGTGACATAGTTGCGGAAAATTCCCTTGTCGTTTTCAAGCAGACCTAAACACGCAAGCGGTATTCCGGCAACCATTACCTGCATCTCCACTCCCCTTGACATAAACTGAAACAGTAATATGAGATAGAAGATGAAGAACACAAGGCAGGCGAGTACCGGAACAATACCCAGAGAAGCTATGCCTGTCAAGACGGTAGCTGTGTAGTTGGTATCTGCTCCAAGCTGTGATAGAATTGTGGTCGTTACACTATCGCAAACCTCTACGAAAATATCGTATATCCAGCGGAACATAAGCGCCGTTGCGATTGCTTTCACAAAATTCACAAGCAGCATTGTAGGGTCGGTGTCCGGATTACCGTCCGTCCATAGCACATACAAGTCAAAGCCTTTTTTGAGAAATTTCAGCACCATAAGCGATAGTGCAAGCGAAAACGCCATATCCGAAACGGTTGTAAAGAAATTAACGCCTGTGCATTGCGTCATCATCTCGTCTGCATGGAAAACCATGTCGTACAGACCGCCAAGCACCAATTCATTCATGAAAGTGGTTACTATTCCGGTTATGAGTGCAACAACAAGCGTTATAATGATAAATACCATAAGTGTGTTTCCTTTCCAAAGCAAGAGCCGCAGGGGTGAACGCTCGGCGGAAATGACCGAGGCGTCACGCCTCTGCGGCTCGCTTTATGCGGATTGGATAGAGGGTGGGTATCAGCCCATATTGAACATGGATGTAACCTTGTCCTCGGTAGAGGGCATGATAACATTGTTCATCAGAGCAATCAGTCCTACCAGCAGAATGCCGCCGAGAACGACGCCGATAATGATAACGATAGCGTGTTCGGAAACGGAGCCGCGGGTTTCCTCAATCTTGTTCTTTGCTGCCGCAACAGCCATAACTGCCTTGTTGATTGCCTTAGTCTTGATAGCGTTGATCTTGTTCATCATAGTTTTGTTCCTCCAAAAATTGTAGTAGTTTATCTTTCAGGCTCGTCGAAAGACGGAGCGTTGAAATCCTGTGTGTTATCTGCGGTGTTCTCACCGGTGTTGGTATTGGCATTCGCATTTGCGCGGAGCTGTTTCATGAGCGTTGAGTAAGCGCCGATTACAACATTGCTTATCTCGTCGCGCATCTCTTTGGTCGTGGGGAAAGCCGTATCAACATACTTCTTATCGCCGTTCTGGTCGGTGTAGGACACGTTCGGCATATTGACGAAAATGCCCTTTGAACCGTTCATCACGGAAAGACCTCTCACAACGAACGAATTGTCAAGGGTAATGCTGACAGTAGCAAGACGACTGCCGTTCGGATTGTTCGAGAGCTTAATGTCCTTTTCGGGATTGCAGCTTATCTTCATTATGTGTTCCTCCTTTGCTGCGAGATGTGGCTGCGGTGAACATTTTGTCGGGGGGGGAGGTATCCACGAAAGGCGTAACATTATGTACCACCTCCAAAGTAACCTGTGATTACCGTAAGCAGAGAGGTCGCTACTACCGCACCGATAGTGGAAACTACTGCGGTAATAATGCGGTTATCCCACTTTTTCCTGTCCATTTCGTCTGCGGCAGAACGCCTGATACAGAAATAGACAATGCAGACCGTGCCGACTACTGCGGCAAGTCCCAGCAGAATAGTTGACGCGTCATTCAGCAGGTTTTTTAAGCCTGTCGCAACGACAGAGCCGCCTAAACCGCCGCCATCTTCTGCGAAAGCGGTAACGCTTAACGCTGCTGTCATGACCGCCGCAGAAACAGCGGAAATGATACCCTTGACCTTACTTGTCATCTTTTTTCCTCCTTTCAGAACATAGAATTGTGACCTTCGTTTTCCGCATTAACAGCTTTACGCGTCTTTGCAGCTAATTCCAGCCACGGTTTCCATAGTTTTATCTCAATCTCGCCGTCATAGCTTGGTCTTGCATTTTCATCAAGCTCGATAAGCCGCTGATTATGCTTTTTGTCGCCCAGACCAAGCATATCGTTGAATGCCCATTTGGAAATATCTGGCGACTCCATAACGGCGGGAGAGTTGTTAGAGATAACGAGCGAATATGGGCGTTCAAAACCGTTCATTATTTCCTCTGCAGTAAGCAGGCTGCGCTCTATCAGCGACACATTCACAGAGCTGGACGGGTTTGAATACTTTTGTGCGGAGCTGCCGAGTGAATAGGTTAGGGTTGTGTACTTTCCCATTGCCTCGGAAAGTTCCTTGTTGGTTTCAATATCGGTGCTTTGGAGATATATCCAATAGCGGCAGTTTCCTTTTGCTATGTTGGCAACCTCCTCGCCGTACACAAGTTTAAGCTGTGCAAAGCTCTGCAAAAACAAATTCCACCTTATGCCGTAGCCGCGCGATACCGTGAGTTTTTTCTCAAAGGTTTCTATCTTTGAAAAGTTACCAAATTCGTCCAGCACGAAATTTACACGATAGCGCAGGCGGTTTCCTGTTTTCTTCGCAGCAACAACAAGCAATTCATACTGCTGTGCCACAAGTATTGTGGTGATAGGATAGAATGTTTCACGCTCATCGGGAAGAACATAGAACAATGCTTTTTTAGCCTCTGTACCGAACGATGCAAGGTCAAAATCTGACTTTGATGTAATTCGGTATGTGGTCGGATTGGTGAACAGGCGGAGCGTTGTGAGTGCAGAGGTATAAAAGGACGCTGCCGTTTTATCGGGAGCGACATTTGCGATAGCAAGCGTTTGCCGTGCGGGGTGGTTGTCTGGGATACTGCGGAGGTACTTTTTGTACTGTATCTCTTTCTCTCCCTGCGCGGGAACAGACATATTGCTGATGAATTCGTACACGTTGGTGAGGTTCTGATATTCGGGGCAGTCTTGGTTATCGTAGACAACTGCCAGAATGGACGCAACGATGATAGCCATTTCTCCGTTAGTCCAGATAGGCTCGCCCTTTTCGCTTTTTTCTACAAGAATGTTCACCATATCCCATGCCTTTTCGCTTGCCTCGTTGATTTCACCTCTGTTTACCGCGTCGATTATCGGCTGCAAGGGATTGTAGCACATAGATTTCCGCGGCGAATTAAAGTCGATAACGCAGACGGTATAACCGAGCGTTTCAAGGAAGGTGTGCATATAGTGGTAAAGCTCACCCTTCGGGTCGGAAACCACAATACCTTCACCGGCAAGAGCCAGCGCACACAATGTTTGAAGAACAAGCGTTCGTGTTTTGCCGCAGCCTGTCGAACCGATAGTCATTGTGTGAACGTCATCGGTTATACAGCTTATCTGCTCCTTGATCGCTGTTGCATTTCTGCCGAGGACTATACCTGCCTCATCAAAGATATTGCCTGTTATGCCTATGGGCTTTGCATGGTAATACTGTCCGTTGTCAACAGCTTCAGCTCGCCGCAAACCTTCCGCAAGCAGCCGTTTTATTTTATCGTCTGCCAGAAACAGCACAACGGCGGGAAATATTCTTGCTTTTTCCTCATCGGGCATAAACCACGCAGAACCATGCTGCTTTTGTCCGTAGGGTTTTGGTATCTCAATTTTCGGAGTGACTTGATACATTTCCGCTTGATAGGGTTTGAGAGAACTAAAAAAGTAGACAAAGCAGACTAACGCCGCCATAGTTTCAAATATCCAGAACAGCTTCCGCGGCTGTTCGTTGGATAACGCTCCGTCTATCAGCGAAAATATATTGAGGTAGTTCCTCTCTGAAAGGCTCCGGTGAGTGAATGCGTCGTTGATAAGATTTGCAAGGAACAGCGCGGCGAATGTGCCAATAATCACAAACAAGCAGCATAGGAACAGCTTATGTGAATTGTCCTTTATCAACCGTTTCAACGCACTTTTTAACCGCTGTGGAAACTTTGCAATATCCTCGCGGCAGTTTCTTGTGTTTCGTTTCATAATTCAGCTTCTTCTGTAACGTTTTCCTCTGACACAACGGTTTCCTTAACGACGGTCTGATTACGCTGTTCATCAACAAATTTGGTGAGCTTACCGACAGCGTTATTGCAGATAAGCGCCTCGTTCATGGAAACCTCATCGCTCTTGTAATCTTCGAGCAGCTTTATTTCGCCGTTTCTGCGCTTGATGAGGTCTACTGCCCCAACACCGAACCGCCCGCCATAAAGGTGCGCAGCGTCCTTGTGTACGGTGTAATCAACACCGAGCAGAATGAGTATGTGTTCGGGGCTGTGGGCGTTTCTCTCCTTGAAAAGCTCCATTGCTTCATCAAGCGACAGTTTTCCGGCAAACGGCTCATAAATCGTTGAAGGCGTTCCACCCGGCTCATGACTTAACACATAGAATGAAAAATCGCATATCTTTCCTGTTGTAACTGCCATTTTGTTTCCCTCCATAAACAGAAAAAGGCACGATTCTTTCTCAAAAATCGTGCCTATATTTATTGTAGTTCTTACGGGTTTGTCGGTGCTATATGCCAATCGTCGTAGACATTTCCTTTTATCCGTATGCTGTCATCAACAAGCCGTATCGACAACTGACCGGCAGGACACCACACGTCAAACACCTCCGCATATATACGGTACGGTGTGTTGTCGGGATACCATATCGGTGTAAAATGTGTGCGGTCATTGTAAGTGCTGTAAGGATTGACCTTAAACTGAAATTCGCTGCCGACTTTTTCAAGCAGGCGGTTGTATTTTGCGGTACTCTGCCTGTTGAAATTGAATTCGGGGAAAAGGACATTGACCTTCTGAGCGTTGGTGCAATAGCTTATATCGCCGTCAACATCCGTGGTAACGGATATGTTTATCCCATAGCCGGATTTCATTTTCCAAGCACCGTCGCTGCCTGTCGCCGTGTAGCAATACGGAGATGGAGATACTGTCATATCTGCGGAGAGCCGCACGGTGTATGTTACCTCGTAAGCTCCGTCAATATAAACTGCCCTCTGTATCTTTTTCTCACGCCATCGTCCGGTGGCTGTCTGATATTCGTAATAGCAGCCGTAATATTCATAGCTGCCGGTTGAGGTTGACCAGCTATCCTGCCCCCAATCATATACCCACTCTGTCCATGAAAGTTCGGTTATATCTTCTTTCGGAGCATAAGAGGAAATGTTCTTCTCAATGGAGCTTGTACCGTAATTCTTCCACCAGGAGGGGCGTGCGTCTGTAACCTTTGGGTCGGGCGGCGTCTTTTCTTCAACCTTTGCTATCTTCGCATTTATGACAATGCTGCTGACGGTCTGTTTATCCTTGTCTTTGAAAGCGCCGTCGGGCGAGGTTATCGTGATGATAACGTCCTGCGCCGTTGTGGGAGTATGCCACTTGAAATAGCCCATAGCTTCCTCATGCGAGGGACAACTTACATTGACAGTACCGGACGCGAGGGTTCTGCCGGCTGTGCTTTTGACAGAGTAGTTTACCCGTGCGCCTGTTCCCACGGTATCTCCGTCCTTAACGCGCTTTACCAGTTTGTATTTGTCGTTTGCCTCGTCCCATTCATACACCGAAACATAGCTTGTAGGCATCATATAAGTATCGGTATAGGGTGAGCCATATTCTCCGTCGCCAAGATAGGTCGCTTTGCTGGATATAAGCGGGAGATTACCGTCGCTGTCGTAGATGGAGAATTTATAGCCGTAGTAGTCCTTGTCCTTATTATTATAGAAAGTAAACGAGGTATAGACATAGGTGTCCGTATGGTACTCGGCAATTTCTTCTCCATCGGGCAAATCTTCTTCAGGCGGCGGTTCTGCACCGATAATTCCTATACCCATACACCTTATGATACATTCATCGGAATTGTACTTACTGTTCCCGTTGTAATAATCATTATCCGAGGGTGAATAAACAGATACACCGAGGTCTGTTGCCTGCAAAAAAGCGGCTCTCGGCAGTTCCGAGTGCGTGAGCGTTCCGACTAATGCGCGGAGGTTGTTCGTGCTGTTCCAAGCTGCCGAGTATGTGACTTTATCATAGTGGTTAAGCAGCGCACACTCCGTTGCGGTAAGCGCCCAGTTCAGACCGTCATATCGAAAATACGCAATAGGCTCAAAGGCTATCTTGTACTTTCCGTCCGCAAAGTCCTCATATTTCAGCCGCGGAAAAATTGTCTGCAAGCAGTTTTCCACAAATGCTCTGTCGCCGAGAAAGCTCTTGATAGCCTCATAATTTGAGGTATTGCTTTCGGATATAATATCAATGCTTGATAAACTCTCTACATATTCAGCATGGTATCCCGAAGATTTTACTCTCGATGATACCGTCTGCCGATATTTCGCAATAGAGGTACTGTCAAGTGCGCTGTATGTGTTTCCGACATACGCAGACGAAAGCCAAGTCGTTTTTGGTATAAGCTCCGTTCCGTCCGCAAAGTAACACATTCCCGATACTGCGGCAATAGTTGGCTCGCCTGTTATATCCAGCGTGTTGAACACCTTTGTTTCGTCCTCTGCGTCGTAGATAGTTATGCGTAAGCCTTCAAGGTCATATCCATAACCGTCCCACACATTGCCGCCGCTGTCCGTTTGTATCGCCCACCCGTTATCATCGGTGCCGGGCTTAAACCCCGAGCCGTCATCATTACCAAAATTCACGTCTGCAAATGCGCTGCTCGTAAAAAGGAACATAACGGCAAGGGACAACAGAACAGCTATAATTCTTTTCTGTTTCATCATTTATCCTTTCGCAAAAGCAAAGGCGCACATTTCTGTACGCCTTACTGTGTATTAGAGGGAAATTCTCAATCCGTCCATTTCTCACCGCTTAATTCAAAGTCGGGAATTTCATCAACAATTACCGGACCGGACTCGGACCAGAGTTGGAAGATACCATTGTAAACCCATGTCGTTCCGTTGCTGTCCGTGTAGGTATCGCCGCTGTTCGGGTTCTTCGGAAAGCCGTTCTCGTCGGTAGGTTTCTCAACAGGCTCGTCACTAGGGTTCCGGTCTGTTGTGGTCGCTGTGCCGGTGTGTTCGGGAGCTGCTGTTACTTTCGGGAGGTCGGTGCGGACAGGCTCGTCGGGAGTGTTATCTGTCGGCTTGCTTGTGACTATGGTCACGGCGGGTTTCGTTGTATCGGCAGGATTAGTGGTGCTTGCGGGAGTTGTCGCCGTATCTGCGGGTCTTTCACTTGTGGTGGGGCTATCGGGTATCGGAGCGGATTCGGCGGTTTCCTCAACCGAGATAGGCTCGCCCTCGCTGATGTGGCTGCTTATCGTTACCACAGGGGTATCTTCTGTTTCGGTTATTTCGTGAATTATCTCGGAGGTCTGCATGAGTTTGTCGTTGAGCAGATCAGCGTCACTCCTGCGGTTAAGTATTATAATTGTCGCCGCGGCAGCGATTGAAAGAGCTGCTGTTATTGCGATGATTATTTTTGTTGTCTTTGTCATAGTTTGTTCCTCCTTGTCGGATATGTAGTTTTCCTGCCAATAATATGATACCATATATTTACAGTTTTGTCAATTAGTTTACACACAAAATTATTCACAAACATTTGAAAATATCCCTGTGCAGATCGCCTAAAAAGCAGGGAAATGCTCAACTGCGGAATAAGCCGTAGGCGTTTCCGGTACATTTCTATATTGAAAGCTCGTCCTCAAGTTCATCATCTTCCTCAATGTCAAGTTCGTCTGTCTGAGCGAGTTCGCTTTCGGAGTTAAGGCGGCGGACAAGATCGGAAAAGCTGTCAAGGTAGTGCTGATAGTGTTCGTAACGGCGCATGGTAATAAGGTCATCGTTCTTGATCGCCGAACGGAGGTTCTCTGCGTAACCTATGACAGCCGGAACACAAAGCCGTTTCATTTGCTTGTCCGAAAGGCTTTCAGCCCGCTGACGAATAAATATCAAGTTTTCATCAGCGTCGATTATCCCCATTGCTATCGCAGCATTTTTTCGTATCTCGTCCTTTCGGGCGATATAGTCGCTCGGAACAATGGGCGGCAGTTCACGCTGACAAATTTCATCGAACATGAATAAAGGAGTTTCTTCCTCAATCATCTGCTTTTCATAGATAATATGGTTGCGGACGAGGTTCAAATTCACGCCATCAGCGTAAAATGGGTCGGAGCTACCGTATTTGTAGATATGCTCCCAGCGTTCATATTCGTTTTCAAGGTTTTTAAGTCTGTCCATGCGCACCTCGCTTTCAATCGGAGAAATGTCCATCTGCTACCTATTTCTCCGTTAGGGTTCCGGTTCTGCCTCACTCTCATCATACTCCATAGACTCATACCATTCGGGAGAATAACCGAGTATCTCTGCTGCAAGCTGGCAAGATTCAACTGTCTGACATTGCGGAATATAGGTTTCGACTTTTTCACCGTTTTTATAGGTAGCCGTGCCAACATTGTAGCCGAAATCTTCATCAGCCCATTGGTGTTCAAAGGAGAGCGTGGGATACATTTGGGCAAGTCGTTTAATTACCGCCTCCGGTCGTGACCACGCCGTGTGAAATACTAGGGTATTGTTTTCAAACGGTTCGGCTTTATATGCGTCCCATTTTGTGTTCCACTGCTGCAAGCGCCACTCATACCAAGTCGGAGCGCCGTAATTTATTATGTTGTGTGCAAGCTGACGCCCCTTTTCAGCAGAGCCTTTATCTATACCAGACATTTCCCCTGAAATACCTACTTTATTTAAATCGGTAAAATACGCTTTAAGCGTTGTGATAGTATCCCGATATTCTTTAACAGAGAGCTTTTGAATACCCTCAACGGTTTCCGTATTTACCGGATTTACGGCAGATAAGTAGTTTGACAAGTCTTTAGAAAAGCTGCTTTCAAATGAAATATCAAGCTCTTTTGGCATGGGAATTATCTTGTCAAAAACAAGGAGCGTGTTTCCTTCCTCATCTTTAGTTGTAACCGCATCAAGCAATCTGCGTATCTCCGTTTCTTCTCCGTCAATCGCAAGACGATTTGTAATATGATTTGGCATTTTCTTATCCTTTCCACAGAAATGTCCCTCTGCTACCCATTTCTCAAACCTCGTCATCGAAATTGCTGGCATTATAGGCTCGGTTGAGTTCCTCCCGCGCCTCCTGCCGATATTCTTCTTCCGGCTTTACCTTTTCCTTTAGGTACTGTGCCGCAAATTTTTTGGCAGTAGTAAGAATGTTTTCGTGAGAACGCCCGTCGGTGTAGTTTTCGGTGAGCATACCGATTACCGTTGCGAATGAGATCGCAGATGTTCTTCCGGTTCTTGCGCATATCGGTATAACACGGTGTTCGATTATGCCCTCTATCTTTTTCAGATATGGAGCTATGCAAATATCAAGTTCCTCACGAATGTACTGACGGATCATGTTCTCATTGGCTCTTGCCGCATCCGTGTCAAGGCTGCTGTCAATAAGCAGCCGTACAGCGTTTGAAAAGTTGGTGTTGTGTTTCGCCGCGTACTTGTCAATAGCCTCTATCATTTCCTCCGTCATAGCTATCGGTTTTTGTTGGAGTCGCCTGCTCATAGGATAACCTCCTTTCTGTACTGTAAATATTTAGGAGAAATGCTAAAGAATTTCTCATAACGCTGGTGAAATTCCTTGCAACGCCTTTGGCGGTGCGGTGTGAGGTAGAGGAACGAAGTTCCTCTATTCCTGCCCTACGGAGTTGGGGCGCTTTTCCCCCGCGGTGTTGAAAAGCAGTTGAATGTTGAAAAATAATCACATTTGCATTTCATTAGCCTGTTGCTCCATTTCTGACTCCGCCTCGTCTATTTCTTCCGCTGTCATCTTGAGAAAATCAAGGAGAGGGATATTCAGACGGCGGTAGTGCTGCAAGTCCTCGTTCCAGTCCTTTGTTATCGGACTTATAATTCGCAGCTTGAGCTGTCTGTCGGGAAAGTCATTCTGTATCTTGCTGATAAGATGAATTGCTGCCTCTCTGCCTGCCTTGTCATTGTCAAGACCGATATAAACATGGTTTATTTCGGGGTGATTACAGAGGTATTTGTACGCCGCCATGTAATTCTCGCAGCCGTTAAGACTCAGGCGGTGTTCCGCTTTCCAGTTCTTGCCGAGCAGCGTCTGAAAGGTTGCGTGTGAGAGAGCGTCGATAGGGCTTTCAAATATGCGAAGTACGTCATTTGTTCCGCGCACCGCAAAAGGGCAGGTCTTGTCGCCGCCTGCCGCCTCACCGCGAAACTGCACAAAAGATGATGTTCCGCGAAAAGCGCAGCTCTGTATGACGCCTTTTTCGTCCGTTCCAAAGAACAGGCAGTTATGGTGAGCATTGTCCTCGGCAATGAGCTGCTGTTCTATCAGCGAAAAGACAATGTTCTTATCAATGCCGCGCGTCCGTATGAGATAGGCACACACTCTGGATGGCTTTATATCGTGCGGCGGGACAACAAATTCTGAATTCGATTTTGCTGCGCGGTTCAAGTTCTTCCGCACGAATGTTTCCGGCTGTACAAGATATACGCCGTGGAGTACACGGTTGGCGATAAAATCGAGTGCGTCATCACGGCTGCAACCGAGGGTGTCCGCCACAAGGTCGGCAGGAAAACCTTTTGCACCATCGGAATGACGGTACCAGTTATTCTTTTCGGGGAAAATGTAAAGACCGCCGCTGTCCTTGATATGTACTGCTTTTGCATTGCTGCGCTTGCTCTCGTCAATAACCAGTCCCAGCGCCTCGGCGACAAGCAGGCAGCTTGCATTGGTTATCTTAAAGTAATCATCTCTCGAATATCTTCCCATTGTGTACCTCACTTTCATTCGGAGAAATGTCCCTATGCAGAATAAGCCGAAGGCGTTTCTAGCCCATATTCGCATAGGAGTATCTGATACCGGAAAGAACAAAGCAAACACATGGAAGTGAGCAGCCGTTGCCCCAAATCTTGTATTCAGCCGCATCGGGGTGCGGTGAGCTTAACCACTTTGCTATCTGTCTGCGCGTCTTTTCTTTTTTCAGCCCTTTTATCTTTCCATACTCGCTGAAAACCTTGCTCCAATAATCAATATCTGCCTCGGTAGGATTTGCAATTTCAAGCTCGCGACACCAACAATCGGGAAAGCCCTGCAAGCGGGCACACTCGGTTGGTGTGAGATACCTTACGGCAATTCTGCCCTCGCATTCCTTATTAACGATAGGGGCAGACTTGTAATCGGACGCTGCAAGCGTTCCTGCAAGCTCTTTATCGGCGGTGCGATAAGAACGGCTGGCACAATAGGAGGGGACGATAATTGCGTTCTGCTTTCCGGGGCTGCCGCCGTTCACGAGAGTGTTGGATATTCCATCGGAGCGCAGGCAGACGCCATGAGCCTGCATATATGGATAAAAGTTGCACGGTTCCGGTGCGAATAAGGTCTGATCCACATTTGTGGACAGAGTCGCTGACAGATTATCCTGTAACAATGCACCCTTGCCGCCGCCTTCTGCTCCGCAGCGTATTTTTAGGGTTTTCGGGGTTTCCACTACGAACGGACAGTTATTGCCGCCCATACCATAAGTTGCGGATACTGCGTTCGCTGTTTCAAGCGGTCCGGTGTAACGACAGGTCTGACTATGATTATCAAAACACTTTAGGTCAACCCTGCCTGTTTTTTCAGAGCTTCCAGCAGAACAAAGGGTAAACCCTTTCCTCGCTTCATAGAACGCTTGATTATACCCAGACACGCTTTCGGACTCAAATAGTATTTTGCCGGCACTTTCTCCTCCAAAATCTGCGACAAGGTAGATTCGACGACGACGTTGGGCGACTCCCCAGTATTGTGCGTTAAGCAATCGCCAGGCGACAGAATAATTATCTCCCACGATTTCTCCGCTGCCGAGCCACTTGTTGTTTTTCGGCATAGGTATTGATACCTCATCGGTTTCTTTGATGGAGCAGATTGCTGTGAGGACGGAGTGGAAATCCTTTCCTCGGTTGCTGCTGAATGCTCCTGCGACGTTTTCCCAGACGATATATCTCGGATATTTGCCATGTGTTGCACACCTCATTTCCTTTATCACACGGATTGCCTCGTAAAACAAGTTGGAGCGCGACCCGTCAAGACCGGCTCTTTTTCCGGCTATTGACATATCTTGGCAAGGCGAGCCAAATGTAATTATATCCACAGGCGGTATTTCCGCTCCGTTCATGCTGCAAATGTTACCGAGGTGCTTCACCTCCGGCATTCGCGTTCTGGTAACAAGTATCGGGAACGGTTCTATCTCCGATGCCCATATAGGCTTTATCCCGACAAGCATACCGCCAAACGGAAAGCTGCCGCTCCCGTCAAACAGGCTGCCAAGCGTTAGTTGTTCGTTCATATCCTTTCCTTTCTTTCAGAGAAATGTCCCTCTGCTACCCATTTCTCACGCAGGAGCGGTGGTTATCACGGAGAAATGTCCATCTGCTACCCATTTCCTGCGCGGGGGCGGTGGTTATCACGGAGAAATGTCCCTTTGCTACCCATTTCTCGCGCGGGGGCGGTGGTTATCGCAGAGAAATGTCCATCTGCTACCCATTTCTCGCATTTCGTATTCTTGTTCTCTCTTTCAGAGAAATGTCCCTCCGCTACCCATTTCCTCGATGAAAGCGCGTAGCTGCGGAGGGACTTGTTCTGATTTAATCTTCTGAAAAAGAGGATCGGTTCAAGAGGGTTCCAGTTCCTCATCTTCAGTTGCCGGAGTATGTTCGCGGAAATCGTCAAGGGTCATTGTATAGCCGCCGAAATTGGTGTCATCTTCGCCGAGAACAACACCTTCCTCTGCTCCCTGTATAGGGTATCTGGTAATAACCGTTCCAAAGTGATTGACGGTAATGATGTTTCTGACCTCGTTGGCGAACCCATCGTTATCATCGCGGAGGTCATAGGCATAAAGCCCGTCGGGAACAGTGCTGCGGTCAATTCGGTAGTTGCTGAAAAGCGCGTCCTGTCCGAGTATCTCAAAAGCCTCATACTCTCCGTCGTAAGCATTTACAGGTTTCATTGTGATGTCCTTTCCGAGAAATGTCCATCTGACGGACTTTTCTCAATCGTGTTCAGGTTCTTCTTCGTTTTCTTCTTCAAGAATGTCGTTCAGATCGTCCCTTGCCCATGAGGGAATATGTTCCTCTTTCATAGCACCGAGGAAATCATTGCTGTGGATAGCGGCTTCCTCTCGGTCATATAAAAATACGCCGATAATCTGCCTGCCTTCCTTTTTAGGGTCGCAGCCTGTACCTAACTGTGCTAGGAAAAGCTGATTTTCAGGGATACGCTTATCCGGCACTAAATATTCGGGACGAATAATCATTACCCGTCCCGTATAGTCTGAAATGTTCGCAGTGTCAACATTGTTCTCACCATACATTCCGCAGAAAGTGAGTTTGTCAATGTCGCCCTCGCGTTCGCTTATGTATGCCTCAAATTCTTCATCATTGCCGTATCCGAAATCATTGCGGAATTTTTCTGCCATTTCGGAAATTATGCTTTCCATTCCGGATAGGGTCGGGTTATATCCCTTTGCGCGTAATTTTTCCATGAAGTGTCCTTCAACATTCATTTGCTCAACCATATCCCACACGCTGTCGCGTTCATCTTCGTTAAGCTCAAATTGCATTTCTTGCCCGTTGACGGTTCGGATAATTGAGCCTGCTTTCGGTGTGAGTTCTTCCTGTCTGATATGTTCATTCACATTAGATAATGCGCGGGAAAACAGGTCGTGATACGCAGCAAAACAATTATTGTTTGAGTCACCGGTGGTAAAGTAGTGTCCCCACACCGGTGAAAGACCCCCGTTGTGATTGCTGTTATACCATGTTACATAGTGGCTCGGCATATTCTTGCTCTGTCCGAGAAGAAATTCGGCGGTCGGGGTTTTAACTGTCTGAATTATGCGGTATCCTTCGACTTCCTGCTGTTTTTCTTTGTTTCTATCGTGGTAAGTAAACCTCACCTCCTCCGCTACGCTGTCGAGAAGAACAGAGTGAGCTGCCCCCAGCGTACTGTTGGCGACTTTTCTGATTGCCTCGGCGTTGGGATAATCGGCGATAAATTTGCTTGCCCACTCCTTGTTGGCTTTGTCGATACGACCGTCCCATTCAAGGCTGTTGATTCGCAGAGCAAGCATAAGCATTGCACGTTCAAAGCCGTATTTCTCGGTGACTTCCGCGGTGATTTTCTTCACATCAAGATAGTTGTTACGAAAGTTTTCGTTGATAGAACGGCGAATAAAAAAACCGCATTCCTCGTTCAAATTCATGCTTTCGCGGTACTGTTCAATTTCGCCGTTCTCTTTGGCATATTTGAGACTGTTCTTGTAAATATCCATAGTAAGTGTTCCTTTCACAGAAATGGGTAGCAGGTGGACATTTCTCAATCAGAGTTCCGGTTCTTCCTCGTTGCAAACAGGGTCGTGTGTAGCAAAATATTCGTTGATTGCCTTTTGTATATCCCATTCGCTTGGCGCGGTATTATCAACGCTGTTGTTCAGATATATATCTGTGATACCGGAAATAATCTCGTCATTATACTCGTCGCTGTCTAGCTCATTTTCTTCAATATAGTATCTTATATCCTCCATAACGCCTATTCGCATTTGATTAAAATAGGCGTCAAGGAGTTCGCTCTTGGATAGCCTTATCTCATAAGTTGTATCACCTATGGTGCGTTTTACAGAAAAATCCGTTTCATGATCCGGAGCATGACAGACGATTACACGCACTTTCTCAGCGGCTGCAATCATATCAGCAAGCTCCGCAACATTCACGCTGGCAGCAAGTTTTTGCTTGCAAAACTCTATAAGTTCGGTGCTTGTGCCGACGAAAAGAGTGCCATCGGTGATTTTTTCTTTCAGTATATAACTATCAGAAAAATGAGGGTGCGGTAATACGGTTATCCTATCTGTAGTCGGCATTGTGATTTCCTTTCAAGAAATGGTCTGGAAATGCGTTTGGCTTATTTCGCAGATGTACATTTCTCTTTTTTCAGAGTTCCAGTTCATCTTCTTCCTCGGTCTGCGGAGCCGGTTTGCATTCGTCCAAAAACAAAAACAACGGAGTATTCTTTGTGTCCTCAAATACTCCGTTGGTTATTTCAGAAAGTCTGTTTATGTACTCCGTGCAGGCATTTGTGTCATGTTTACGGTAGGCAGAATGAATATCGTAGTTGTCCAGCAGCGTAGTTAGTTCCGTTGCGGCTTTTTCAAGCACCTTTGCTGCGGCAGGCGGTACGCTGCTGTCTGCGGCGCAGCGAAACAGTGAACGCTCTGCGGCTATTCTGTTCCGTATCGGGTCGGAGCTGGTGTAGTAACCTTGAATTTCATACCTGCCGTTGTAATGCCGCCACGTTGCAAACTGCGATGAGCCGGACGAACGTTCGCCGAGGACGATTTCCATTCCGGACGTGCTTATGGTTTGGATTGTTCTGAAATGCGAATCTATATGCACTTTCTCTCCTCCCGTTACTCGGTATAGTTTCTTGAATATGTTTGTGAGAATGGGCTTAACAATACCGTTTCCGGCAAGTTTGTACAGAAATGCGTCATTGTCTTTTACGGATTTTGCGATGTAATACTCCCTATCGGAGTAGCCCATAATTCGCCAACATTCAAGCGGCATTAAGCGTCGAACTTCAATTTTCCCTAATTTGTCAACAATAATGCCGGCTGTCCCACACCGACTAACAGACGAATTGGAATGTGCTGTTATAGTCGGAACGGTATAATCCTTTTTCAGCCGCTTGTTGTAGATGTCAACTACATTCTTCATTACTGAAACCCTGCCGATTTGTGCATACTGAATACTGCACTCATTTTGTTTAATGATGTGCTGTATCGTCTTTATAACCGTTGGTTGTGTAATAATGTATTTTTCGGGGTAATGAGGCTCAATAAAATCGAAATACCTCGCTCCACACTTGGATATGTACGGAATGACAAAACAGCCTGTATGGTTTTGGATAGATACCATAAAGCAGCGGATACGGTGCTGCGGCACTCCGTAGTTATAAGAGTCAATATCGACAGATGTATTCGTATATCCCTTTGCTGAAAGGAAATCGCACCACATATCAAAATCGGCTCTGTTCCTTTTGGAATGGCATTGCGTGACATTTTCCATAATCAGAACATTTGGAAGAATATCACACTCATTGAGCAATCTTTCTACCTCCCATAAAAGGGAGCTTGCTGTTCCGCTGCCTTTAACCATTCCGTCTTTTTTCCCGATAGATGATAAAGAGGTGCAGGGATAAGAGTAGGTCATCCAATACTGACAGCCGTCATCAAGAATTTCAAGGTCATTTCCTTTCACCTCTCGTATATCTGTTGGAACAAAATCGGTGTTGTGTATTGCGTTATACACGGCAACAGTACTAGGGTCATTCTCAATAAGGCGGTGAGCTTCAAAGGGAATGCCGCTGTCACGCATTGCCATAGCTTGTGTACCAATACCGCCAAATAGCTCAATCAGCTTAATCATCATTCATACTGTTCACCTCGTTTCTCCATACAATGGGTAGCAGATGGACATTGTTATCTGTCCATTTCTTCTGCGCCGTTTTCCTCCGCATCTTCGTCAAGCACCTGTTCTTCCGCCTTACCAAATTCAAGCTCGGCATTTATTGCCGATTGTTTTTCGATAAGCCTTGCGAGTTCTTCTGTGTGTTCAAACGGCTGTTCATATAGGGTTTGAGCGTTTTTAAGCTGGGTTTCATTCTTGGCTATGGACTCGGCAAGCCGTACCGGCTCGTTTTCCAACTTTTGAAGAAGATTATCCAGCTTTGTGATAGCACCGATACCGCTGTTTGCATAGTCATTGCGGTAGCTGTTCTTTCCTTTCAAGACAAGGTGCATAGTAAGAGCGTCGGCACGTCTTATGCCAATCTCAAAACCATGATACTTACCGAAAAGCAGGAGTTCGTGTTCGGATGCCTCACTTGTTCCCATATAGGCTTGCACCTGCGCCTCAATCATTTCAGCCGCTTTTTCTTTTTCAGTATAAGTTTTTCCGTTTATTTCAATAACAAAGCTGTCATCAACAAACGGGTGCTGCTGAAAAGTCTGAATGTCTGCCAAAGCATTGTCACGCTGTCGGGTAAGGTTCTCTATCATTGTTGGATACATTTTTGTGATGTCTGTTTCCAAGCGCTTATGTTCTGATAGATAATCGGATTGCAGCAGCATAAGACGAGCGACCTCATTATCAACGGTCAATTTTTCGGCTATCAGAGGATTGTCGGTGGTCGCGGCTTTCATCTCGGCAAAGGTGAGAGCTGTTTCATCGATGTCCTCGCAGCTACGGGATACAGGCTTTCCGGAGAGAACTTTTGACGCTATCTCCTGCTTTTTTTCAAGGAGCTGCCAGCGATATGTATCAAAAGTACCCTTTGTAGCGTAGTAAAAGACGTGTACCTCATCAAGTTCGTTTCCTTGACGAATACCGCGACCGTTGCGCTGCTCGATGTCCGACGGACGGTAGGGTGCGTCAAGATGGTGCATGGCAATAAGGTGTTTCTGAATATTTACACCCGTACCGAGCTTTCCGGTTGATCCGATGATCACTCGCACCTGCGCTTGATTTACCCTATCAAACAATTCAATACGCTGACGGTCATTGTGTGCGTCGTGGACAAAAGCTATCTCATTCTCGGCGTATCTGCCGCTGGCGACGAGCTTTGCCTTGATGTCCTCGTAAACGGTAAATGTACCGTCATATTTCGGGGTGTTTGTGTCGCAAAACACAACCTGTGCCGTACCCGGATTGCTTTCGTCTATATCAAGTATGTTCCTTACACAGTTGTTTACCTTGCTGCCCTCATAGTCCTCAGCTTCGGGATTGAGTATCCGTCCGTCCAGCGCAACTTTGGTCATGAAGGTACAGATGGCTAACATATTATCTTCTTCCGGCTTTACCTCCTTGTTTTCGATTTTCCTTGCCCGTTCCATGCCTTCGTCACGCTGTGCCTCCTGCGTGGGGGACGGCTCGCAAATAACGAGCTGCGGTTTCCCACCGGCGACACCCGGCAGCTTGAGGTCAAGGTCGGCGGTCTTAACGATGTCTGTGACCTCTCCGAACAGATTACAGAGTTCCGGCAGATTTACAAAGTTCGCAAATCGCGTTCGCATACGAAAACCAGTTCCGGAGGGCTTAACCTCCATAGTCTGTGTGATATTGCCGAAAACACTCGCCCAGTTATCGAAATATTCGATGCCGAGCTGCTGGAGAGTGCGGTACTGCAAAAGGTATTGCCAGACGAACATTTCCGATATAGCGTTGCTTATCGGAGTACCTGTCATAAGGCAGACACCGCCGCCGTTGTTTATTTCCTGCATATATCTTATTTTCAGCTCAAGGTCGAATGCCCGCTGAGAATTGGAGTTCGTGTTTATGCCGGCAACATTCGTCATCTTGGAAAACAGGGCAAGATTTTTGTAGTTGTGAGCCTCATCTATGATGAGATAGTCGCAGCCTAAATCTTCAAATGAAATGAAATCATCTTTTTTTGCCGCGGCGCGGAGCTTTTCAATCTTTGTCTGTAATGAAAAGCGCATACTTTCCAACCGCTTTATTGAAAGACGTTCGCCTTTATCGGCTTTCATCATTTCAATGGTTTGGGTAAGTTCTTCAATGCGCCGGTCAAAGTATTCCTCCTGCCGTTCCAGTGACATAGGCATTTTCTCAAACTGACTCTGCGAAACAATTATCGCGTCAAAGTCGTTCGAGGAAATCTTGGCGAGAAATCTGCGGCGGCTGAGTTTCTGGAAATCCTTTTCAGTAGCCACCAGGATATTTGCTGAAGGAAAAAATCGCTGAAATTCCTCGCCAAACTGTCCTATAACAGCGTTCGGAACAACGAAAAGCGGCTTTGTTATAGCACCTATGCTTTTGAGGTACATTCCCAGACCTGCGGACGCTGCTGTTTTTCCCGCGCCTACTTCATGTGCCATTAGTCCGCCGCCTGTCGCGGCAAAACGCGCGATAACGTCTTTCTGGTGGGGGCGCAGAGTAACACCGGCAGCCATTCCCGGAATATCTATATAGCTGCCGTCATAATGCCGTGGGGTAATATTGTTAAAACGGTCATTGTAGATATTCTCAATGCGCTTGACGCGGCTTGCGTCGGCGAGTACCCACTGCACAAATGCCTGTTCGATACGCGCTTGCTTTTCGCGGGCGAGGATAGTTTCTTTCTTGTTTACTACATAGCGTTCATGTAATCCTTTCTCATCACGGTAGGTTTCCTTGTCCTTTACGGTTGCTCTGCGCTGATTAAGGCAAAGCTCGGTAAGCTCATAGGCGTTCAGCCTGCGTGTTCCATATTCCTGATCTACCTTAACATTGGAATCTGCTCCCTTGTTGGGTATCCTCCATTCATTCAGTGCTGGGAGGTATTCACAGGATATTTGCATTTTTGCAAAGCTACCGGAGCTTCGGTTAGACCTTGCTGTTTCAAAGGTGTCATAAATAAATTGCGTGTACATTTCCGCAGGGATAAACATAGAGCCGAGCCGAAAGCTAATATCGGAAATTCCGAGAGTAGGGGGTTGATGCTCTTTCAGCGCGGCAACATTTCGAGAGAACATCTCGGGATTTTCTTCTGCTTTCACCATTGCAAGACCGAGTTTCTCCCGCGTGTGACCGGACAGATACTCGTCTGCTGTTTCCCAACCGGAGTATTTGTCGCCGGCATTTCTGGCGGGATTGCAGAAAATCATATCCCCCAGCTCGTTTATAACCTCGTCCTCGCTTTTACAGCAGAGAGCTGCCATATAATGCAAGTCTATCTGCTGTTTGAGGTTTAAGGAAATGTGCAGAGCCTCAATAGCGGTATCCGCATGGTCGGGGGTTCGGAATTGGTTTATAGTGCGCTTAAAGAAAATGTCCGCTTTGTCGAAATAAGGTTCGTCCTTTTCGTTTCGCCGTTCTATTTCCAGTGCGGAGAGTTTCGGAGCGCGAATATCATCGCTGAACCGGCGCAGATTTGTCTGAGTGTTAAGACAGCCGTATTTCTTTACGAAACTGTCATAGAGCGAATTCAGCGCCGTTTGCTTTTCGGTGAGCAGTTCGTCTGTGCAGCCGTCACGCTGAATAGCGATAAGTTCATCAAGCTGCTGAACAATGACAGTCATCTGCTTTATTGCCTCGGCAGACTTTTTGTCGCCTGTGTATTCGGCAGCTCCGTGGTGGTCGCCAAAAAAAAGTTTCTCGTTATCATCGGTGAAATAGGTGAACGGGCGGACTCCTTCCGGCAGAGGGGTATAGTTGATTTGTTCCTCGGTGTCAAGTTCCTCCAGCGTAGGAGCTGCGGTGAATTCACCATTGAGAGAAAGTACCGCTTTTTCAAGTCGCTCGGCGGTGTTTCCATCAGCTTCTATGGTAGATACGTTGCCGTACCTTGCGCTGACTAATTTCGGGGTTCCGAGCAGATGTTCGGGGTGTTCCGCATAGTATGCGCTTATATCGTAGAACGAATTCCCGTTATGCTGAAAATAACCGCCTCCGTCCTTTACCCATGCAGGGAGTCGATAGCGGGTTTCATAGCTGCTAAAGGTTTCCTCCAAAATTCTATCACGCTTTTTGTAGAAAATAATATCCGTAACTACCTGTGTTCCGGCGCTGCCAAAAGCGTTATTCGGCAGGCGCAGCGCACCAATAAGCTCGGCTCTGCGGTACATTTCTATTCGGGGATTGGCGGTCATTTTGTCAAGTGTTCCGCTGCTGGTGATGAGTGCTGCTATTCCTCCTGCTTTCAGCTTGTCAAGGCTCTTGATGAAGAAATAGTCGTGTATCAGATATTCCTCCTTGTATGCCGCGTCATAAGGACTATATTCACCAAACGGCACATTCCCGACTACCACGTCAAAGGTGTTATCCTCAAACTTGGTATTCTGGTATCCCTTGTTTTGTATGTTTGCCAGAGGATAGAGATAATGCGCTATTCGTGCGGTCAAGCTGTCAAGCTCAACGCCGTATATCGTGCTGTTTTCAGCAAGTTCATGCGGCATATTTCCGAAAAAGTTACCCGTTCCCATAGCTGGGTCAATGATATGACCGCCCTTGAAACCAAAATGCTCCAAAGCCTTGTATATGCTCTGAATTATGTACGGTTCTGTGTAGAATGCGGTGGTGGTACTTGCTCTTGCCGCATTGTATTCTTTCTCGGAAAGCAGGCTTTTCAATTCGACATACTCGGATGACCAATCGCTTTTGTCGCTGTCAAACGCTTCTGGAATGCCGCCCCAGCCGGAATAATGAGCAAGGATAGTCTGTTCTTCGGGAGTTGCAAACCTGCGTTCGCGCTCGATATTCAGCAGCGTTTTTATTGCGGCGATGTTATCCTGGTACTTTGCTTTCTTTCCGTGGGAGTAGGTAAAATCATCGGGGAAAGAGTAATTCTGCGCCTTTGGTGTCTGTTTGGGAACAACGGGTGTAAGCGGTTCTGTTGTTTCTTTTTCAGCAGTTTCGGCGGTTTCAGCAGCTTCAATAATAAAGCCGTTGTCTTTTAGCTGTTCGGAAATGCGGTCAATATCTATGTCGCGAATTCCCAGCTTTCCGCCATACTCGCCGCGTATCGGTATTGTTCCGAGAAGATTAGCGGCTTGTGTCGCCGTATCTTCATCGCCGACAAGCTCATAAAAGCTGCCTTTCTTGGTTACGGATAGTTTTTTCCCCTGGTTGGTATCTTTGGGCTGTGCGTTGCTTGATACAAGCTCAAACCCCTGCTTTTCAAGGTTTTGTTTCCATCGCCCATATATAGATCCTACCGCCTCCATGTCATTTTTATCCGTATTCTCAAAAGACAGGCTGAAATCACCGTCAATATCCGTAATGCGCCATACCTTGCCGTCCAAACGGATCAAATCGCCTACCTTCAGAATAGCGGGGGATACCCTCGGTTTGGGTTCGGGCTGTTCCGTGGGCTGCGGTTCATCGGTTATCGGCGCAAATGACATTCTCTCATTTGTTGTAATATATTCAAATGCGCTGTCAATGCTCTCAAATGTGTTGAGAACGCAGTTTTCATGTCTGCCCGAAAACCCATTTGAGGTGCCGGTGATGTTAAATTTACCCTCATTCGTTCTGACGAGCTTGAGGTCGGAAAGTTTGGGGCTGCTTGCGTCCGCAATAGGGTGATACCCGTCTATCTTAGTTTCGGCATTTGGATCGCGATATTCAAGCGGAATGATGTTCGCACCGTTCATCAGCGCGGCACAAGCAGCGGTACAAGGAGTTCGGCTGATAGGGTGTGCCTGCTTGAAATCATCAAGGATACGCTGTTCCTCGTCCGTAAGCTGTGAATGTTCCAAAAGAAACGGCACAAGAATATCAAGGTTCTGCTTATATCCTGCTCGTTCTTCTTCGGGGAGTTTCAGCGGATTGTTCTCATAGTAATACTCGCAGAATTGCTTTATGTGGTCAATGAGAGAACCGCCGCCGGAGCCTCTGCCGTCGCCTATATCAAATCTGCACTCATAGCCGATTGAGTCATCACCTATGACTGCCTTGATATAAAGGTTTGTCTTGTGATAGTATCCTACGGAAAGCGTTGGATCAATGCGCTCTATATGCTGCTTTTCATCAAGATACTCCAAAACAGCATTAGCAAGCGCAAAGGACACCTGTCCATTCATCTGCGTTACGACAAAATCGTGGAAAAGTGTGCTTTCGGTAAACCAATCGCTGTTATCCTCTTTATCTCCAAAGAAAATGGATACCTCATTATCGGGGAGAAATGTCCCTCTGCTACCCATTTCTTCGTAAATTGTCTTTAGAAATTCCGGCATGATAGGCGCGGTATCGTAGCCTACGCTTTCAAGGTGGCGGATTGCATAATCGCAGCGCCACTTTGCCGACTCAACAGAGCTTGCATTGTTCGGGTCAACGTATCTGTCGGCATTTCTCAGGGTATTGATACATTGTTCTGTGAAAAAAGCGGTTTCATCATCGGTGATATATCTGCCGCTGTCAATCAGCTCTGCGACAGCCCGCGCCGCGTCTTTCCATTCGAAATGGATAATAGCGGCGTCGGAGAGCTTAGCGATTATGCCTTGCTCTTTGTATTCAACATACTTAATATCACCCGACCCAGACCTCATGCCAACACCAAGAATCTCCTTTAGCTTATCGGCAAATTCGTTCGGGAAATCCTCATAGGCGTACTTAATGCGGTGTTTCTCAAAGGGACCGGTAATTCTATCGGTTTCCGTAAACAGCTGTTTCAGCACCGCAGCAGCGTCAAAACGCTCGGCAGCTTCCGTAATATCGGGCTTGTCCGAAAAAAGCGTGAGCTGTCCGTATTCCTCATCATCGGAAACAGAAAAGGCGGACTTTTCTTCTTCAGTAAAGTCCGCCTCGTCATATTCGGTTGTATCGGTTTCGCTTATGGGGTCATCATTGAGAGGGTGATATTTTTCATCTCCGCTATTGTCGCTGTTTCCCTCACTTTCGCTATCAGCCAGCTCACGCACGTCTGTATCGTTTCCCATGCCGCTGCCTGCGCCTGTGTGTATATCATCGTAAGCTGCGACTCGTGCGTCTGATAATCCTCGCTGAGCGTTGTCGCCGATTTCAGCGCGTTCAGCTTGTCCATTCTGCTGTCCTCGGCTTTCCTCGCTATCTGCTCCCAGATGGTTCTGTACAGCCCGCTCATGTTCACGCATTCCAGTGCCGCGCTGTCCATTTCCATCATCATGTCCATCGCCTTCAGCGCGAGAGGCGACATATTCGCCCGTCCGTAGCTGTTCAGCTTCGGAAACAGCATTCCGTTCTTCTCCTCGCAGGGTATCTCGCATACCTGATCCGCGAACGTTATCGTTCTGTTTATCTCGCTCATACTCCATACTCCTTATCTGCCTGTCGATCTCACGCAGAACATCCTGTGCGAGTGCAAGGCTCAAATTGCCTATCTCCATCATTGACACGTCATTGCGTATCTGTGAAACGATAGAGAATTCCTCCGTCATGTCCGCCTCGGAAATATTGCACCGCTTAAGGCATATCGTCCGTGCGGAACGGCAAATCAACTCCGCTATGCGAGGGTCATTTTGCATCTGCGGTGTTAATTTACCATTATAATTATATATCCTAATTATATTTTTGTCAATACTTTTCTGAATGTATTCGGAAAGGTTTGTGACATTTGCACCATTTTCTGCGTTGTATCTGGATATAATGCCGGAGGCATACTGCTCGTTCATCTTCCACTTAGGCAGAATGGGTCTGCCGTAGGTTTGCGAGATGTCAAACAGATATTTGGGGCTGGTATCGTTGATACCCGTGAATACTATCGTGGACAAAGAGCCTTTTTTTACATATCTGCCCATCTTGTTCCATTGTTCGTAGGTCGCTACCGCTGTTGCTTTAGGGTTCTGTTCCGTAAGCAGCATAGCCTCCGAAAATGAGCCAAACCGCCAGAACGAAGAAATCTGTTTCATCATACGCTCCCAGACGTCAGGCTTGCGGAGAGTAGGCAGCAGCTCTTGGTAGAATAATTCTACCTCGGTCAATCTCAACTTAGTTCACCTCCCAAAAAAGAGTACGGCTGAAATAAAAGAGCCAATAACTATCGCAGAGCTGATTATCTTAAAAGTTCGGATAAATGGTGTGTCTGATCTCATCATCTGTGTGCGCCTCCATAAATTCCGTAATTGCCGCCATAGTTATCTCCACACTTTCGTATTCGTCATAGCCGGCGAATGTTCTGGAACGAAAATCACCGGACAGATTGACTTTAGGCGGCACAACCGAGCCGTTCAGTACGTCATTCAAGCCCTGTGCGGACAAGGTGTTCTTGTCGGCGTATCTGCATATTCTGGCAGCTTTCAATTCTGTTATTTCGGTCTGATTACGGCTGAGTGCCTGAGCGAGATCGCGCTGCTGTTCGTTTGAGAGTTCACGGAGTTTTAAGGCAATATCTGCCGCAATGCAGCTCCCAACATACTCCATGAGTTCTGGGTTGAGGACGGACAATTCGGCAAGCCTGTTTACCTCACTCTCTGAAAGGTGGAAAAGCGCAATCAGTTTTTCGCGGGGTTCATAAAGCTGCAACGCTGTGAATGAACGAAACAGCTCGCCGAAAGTCATGCTGTCCGCACGGAACAGATTTGTTATTGCCGCGATCATCTTCTGCACCTCGTCGGTAAGGACTTCTCTGTTGCCTACCTTGCAGGGTATCTCGTCCCAGCGCAATATATCCTCTGCCGCCTTGAAACGATTGTAACCGGCGACGATTTCAAACTTTCCGGAATCAATGGGTACAACAAGAATAGGCTCCAGAAGGCTGTTTGCATACATATCCGACGCAAGTCCTTTAAGCTGCTCGTCCGCCATGTAACTTACCGATAGGCGATTGTGTCCGAGGGTGATACGCTCGGCGGCTATCTGCTTTGAGGGCAGCGGAAAATATGTTTTCAGCACGTTGGCAACATACTCGTTTACCTGCTCGGCAGACATATACGGAGATGTCACGATAGGCTGTTCGCTGCCTGTTCCTCCGGCTACAATCTCGCTTGCTCTCTCGGCGGACACCTCAAGGGTGTGCATTTCCTCATCAAAAGCGGTTTCGGAGGGGACAACCGTTTGAATGGGAAGGACTGCCGCAGTGGGAACAGGTGCGTTCTCACTTTTCTGTGCATTTATGTACACATCTTTATTTCTGAAAGAAAAAGCCATTAAAAACCTCCGTTAGTTGAATTGCCGCGTGTATTGCCCCGTATCGTTCGTAACGCAGAAAGGCGGATGTTCCGGTTCATCTTCGGGTTGTCGGTACTTAGCGCGTATGTCTGCTAAAATTCCGTCAATGTCGATTGATGATGTCTGAGTATCATAGTCGGAGTAAAATGCGTTAATCCGGTTTTCCGGATTGTATCTGTCATACTCCTGGGAATAACTGCCGCTGAAAAGGATAGCACGAATATACGCTTTGGGGTTCGCCGCCTTTCGTTTCCGTGCGGAATTGGCGGTGTTCATCACGTCATCATAGGTTATTGCAGCAAAACGCTTGTGCAGCTCGTCCTTTGGAATAACACGCCCGGATATGCGGACAGAATTAGCGTTCCGGCAGGTGGTTATTATTTCAACAACCATATCGACAAACCTATCGTCAAGTTTCTGTTTGAGTTCGTCTGCATTTATCTGCTGCTCAACCTCCGCGGTAGAAACAAAGCTGTCTATACAGTTATTTCTTTTTTCAGTATCTATATCTTTTCTGTCATCGACAGATTTGATAAATACAATATTTTTTTCAACAGTATTTGATTGTGTGCGGTTTTCCGTATGCGGAGCTTCCGTATTAGGAAAATCGCATTTCGGAGCAGCAGAAGAAACAGCTTTTTCTTTCTTGGCGGCAAGTTTATACTCTGTCTGCTCGCCCTCAAGCATGGTGTAGGGTAATTCATAAACGGTGTATTCCACTCCGAAAAATCTGCCTTTCTCGTCCCTCAGTTTTCGACGCTTTAGGTATTTATGTTCCTCAAGCTCGTCCATCGCGCTGCGTATAGCGCATATACCGTCCTTCATAAAGCTGGAAATGCCCTTGATGGTTATGTTGTATCCGTCGGGCAAAGCAAGCATTGTGGAAAGCACATTCTTGCTCTTTCCCGACATTTGAGGCTCGTTGAACAGGCAGTAGTTGGATATGACCATATACTGCCGTTCGTGTTTAATGCGAATAATCTGGTCGTTTGACTTGTTCACGGCGCTGCACCTCCTATATATCCCACTTTTTGAGATTTACAAAGATGTAGCCGCATCTGTCGGCAGGTACGATAAATCTCTTTCCGATAAGACCGTCAATACCGCAGCGGAAATCGTCCTTTACCTCGTTTTTGTAGGTCGTAAGCGGAATGGTCGCGTCAAATTCGCGGAGCATAAGTTCAAGGTATGTACCCATTTCTGTCGCTGTAAGCGCTTTCAGCTTACCGGAAAGCACAAGCTCTCTGACAATATGGTTTCTGCGCTCGCTGTCGGCTGTGACTATCCCGCCCTGTCGTATAACGATTGGCATATCTGAATTTGCTCTCATGTAATACCTCCTGCTGAAAACAAAAATAGGCTCCCGTTTTCTGTCGGGAGCCGGTAGTGTATGGTCCAGCCTGCCGGAGTTGCACCTGCATATACTATCGGCCGGAAATGTGGGCGCATAGATGGGAGAATATGCGCCCGTTGGAAAGATGGGGTATATCACGGCTCTATGAACCGGTGATGTCCATTAGGAATCGCATAAATAGGCTTAACAGCGAAAAGCCGGCAAACAGGCTGATAAGAAATAGTATCTTGCGGTTAAGTGCCTTGTGCTGTGCCTCGTTCATTTTAGGCGTTTCCTGTTCCTCAATCTTTATTTCGGCGGAAAACAGCCCTTTGCTGTCTTTTTCGCTCAATACGGCGACGCTCCTTTCTCCAACTGCTTGAATTCATCGTTCTGCCTGCGGGTGTCAAGCCATTCGGCAATAATATCATCACGCTGAAGGCAATAGCAGAAATACTCGCCGAGTTCGTCCTTGTCTATTTCTCCGATTGTCTGACTGACCTCATCGTGAGAAAAGGATACAACATAATTTTCCTCGTCCTCTGTATACTGTTCAGCAGCGGGAACAGCAGAATTTTCATCAGCAGGGGTCGGGGCAGGCGGTGTATCCTGCGGCTTGTCCTCGGATGGAGTATCGGACGAGGTTTCTTCGGGCGGCTGCTCCTCACATGATGTTTCTTTTTCGGAAACAGGCCTTGTTTTCTGCTCTGCTGGACCTGCACCCTTCTTTGGTTTCTTATCAAATACTATTTCGTTAAGCGTTTCTTCGTCAAGTCCGTATCTGTCCTGCTCGGCTATCTGCCTTGCATAGTCCTCGTTCATTTCAAAAGATGGATTATCTGCAAGCCATTCTGCAAGGACAGCCTGATTGCCCTCGGATAGTCCCACAAATATCTCTGCGGTGCGGAGCGATAATCGTCCCTCGTCAAGCAGATCAAGCAGCGCGTCGGATAAACTGGCGCATTTCAGATATTTTGAGATCGTCTTACGGTTGAGATTGTACTGTTCCGCTATCTTTTTCTGAACGCCGTAGCCTTTACCCTCGATTTCAGACAACACCTCATACTGCGCCTTATAAGCTCTGATCAGTTCGGACGGGGAAAGAGCCTGCCGCTGACAAAGGTTTGTATCCAGCATCATCAGCTTTGCGTGTATCTCGTCCGTGTCCTTAACTACTGCCGTTATATCTGTCCAGCCGAGCATTCGGCAGGCTCGCGCACGGTTATGACCTGCGATAATTCGGTATTTATCGCCCTCCGGTCTGACGATAATGGGCGTAAGCAGACCATTTGTACTGATAGACGCTGCAAGAGTACGCAGCGCGTCATCCGAATATGGTTTGAACGGCTGATTATCCCATTCAAGGAGCTTGTCAAGCGGTATGAGCTTTTCGCTTTTCTCCGAAAGAAAACCTTCGCTGTTCAGCTTACCGCTGTTTGCGCTTGGTTCCAGATTAAACGCCATTTGGTGCAGCCTCCTTATTAAGTATTTCCTGTGCAAGCTGCCTATACTGATCGCCGATAGTAGAGCTTTTCTTTGACACAAGAGATATTCTCTCGGCAGTGCTGTTGGCAGCTTCAATACGGCGGCTTATCTTCGTTCCGAAAACAAGGTCGTTATACCGGTTGTTCAGCACCTTGTCTATTTCCTTCGACATAGCTGTGCGCTCGGTCATGGTTTCAAGTATGCCGAAAATACGGAGTTTCGGATTGATGTTCTCCTTTACGAGATTGAATATATCCTCAAACTGCACTATGCCATTGAGTGCGAATTTCTGCATTTGCACGGGAATAATCACCCCGTCAGCAACAGCAAGCGCATTGGTGAGAAGAATACCGAGTGACGGCAGACAATCAATCAGAATGTAATCGAATTTGTCAATTTCCTCATCGGTGACGATAGCATGACGGAGTACCTGTTCGCGGCACATTGTTTGAGCGAGGAAAAGGTCTGCTGTCGCAAGGGTAATATCTGCGGGGACATAGTAGATATTCTCCGCTTCGTTGAACACGATACAGTTTGACAGATGGCAAGTGCCTTTCATTACGTCGGCAACGGTATGACTATTGTTGTCAAAGTCATAGCCGAGATAGTCGCTCAAATTTCCCTGCGGGTCGATGTCAATACAGAGAACCTTATTGCCGAGTTCTGCAAGTGCCGCGGCAAGATTGACCACGGTAACGGTTTTTCCAACGCCGCCTTTCTGATTGGCAACAGCGATAATCGTAGGTTTCTTTCCTTCCATTATCAGAACACCTCCACCAGCTTGTCAATCACCTCGACGAGGGGATCCTTACTTTCGCATAACGGAGATACCGCAAGGAGTACACTTATGAGAGCGTTATCTCTCTTGATAAGCTCACCCTGCGTCTTGATGAGTTCTCTCTGCAAGTCGATAATTCTGCGCTGTTCCTCGACGGTGTTCACAAGGTCGGCAGCTACCTCGGTTAAAGCAATGCAGCTTTCAAGGAATATCTGTTCTGCCTCTGCCTGGTTGTTCTTGTCCTGCGTGTTCATAATAGCCTCCCATATTATAAAAGTGCAATCCTTTTTATGAGAATCGGCAGACCGCTAAAAAGGAGTAAAAAACGGTCTGCCGATTTATATATGTAAAAGCCTTTCGGCTATTTACCGTATTGGTGGGCAGACGGAAAACTGCCCACCGTAGTAGGAGGTATCTAATCCCCGGAGCGGGGGGATTATCAAAGTTGTATATAAAAAAGGCAGGTGTTTGCCTGCCTTTGTGGTATTCAGATTTAGTGGGTTAAAACATTTCCTCCAGTATGGAGTCACCTTGCGATTTCATTTCCTCAGTAAGATGCTGATATATCTGCAATGTTACCTGAATGTTTTTGTGTCCGAGCCTTTCTTGAACATATTTCGGCTTGGCTCCTGCTGTGAGTAACATACTGCAATGTGTGTGCCTTAATGAATGGAAATCAAACTTAATGTTCAAGTCGCTATTTATAATGTGAGATGTGTGCTGCATAATTCTCGGCTGTGTGAAATCTCCGCTCTCCCTGATGCAGAGAAGATGTACTTCCTCTCCATCACCAACGGTATTCAGCCTTCCGGATTGAGTCCTGAAGTTGTGAACATAGAGTTCGTCATAATAGTCTTGGGCTTTGCGTTGACGCTCTCTTTCTCTTTTCAGCAGTTCACAGAGTTCGGAATCTATTGTGATTGTTCTACAGCTATCGTATTTCGGTTTTGAAAAGTACCAATAGCTGCCGTCCTCCGGATTATCCTTGTTCTTGTCTTTCCATTGAACCTGGCGCTTGATTTCGATGGTTTTCTTGTCAAGGTCAATATCTTCCCAGCATATTCCAAATGCCTCTCCTAAACGGAGTCCGCATTTGTAACCAAGCATAAGGGGAATATGGGCTGTTGACCGCTCCGGAAAGCGTTCAAAAATCCGTTGCATATCTTCCTTTTCAATAAAAACGTGCGGGTTTGACCTCGTTGGAATATGCGGCTCAACTCTCGGAGAGGGTAACTTAACAAAATTCATTGGGTTTGAGATTATGTAGTGCATTGGTTCAATAGCATAATTAAGAGAGCTTGATAGAATTGCCTTTATATTAATCAAGGTATTTCTGCTATATCCATTGTCAAATAAATCATTGATGAATTTTTGAAGAATAGATGCAGTGAGATTTTTTACCTTGTAATTGCCTAATCTGGGGATAATATAGGAATTGATTTTCTTCCTGTATCCTGCAAGGGTGTTTGGCTTTATGCTTGTCTGAATGTTCTCGAGCCATTCGTTCAAATAATCGGCAACGCCTATCTCCGAGATAGTAATGGTTTGACCTGTCGAATTGAACGCATTGAATGCAGCCGTGCCTTGTTCAAGTGCTTCCTTTTTGGTTTTGAAACCACATTTTTGAGCAAACTTGCGTTTCCCGTTCTCGGATGCAATCTCAAAACGATACACCCAATTACAACCCCTTTTATAAACTCGCAATTCAGACATCTTTTTTCCTCCTTCAATTTATTTGGTATAGAATTATTATACCATAACAAAAAGAAAAAGTCAATAGAAATCCCATTGTAATCCCGTTTGTTTAGTGTCGCAATAACCATCTGGTGTATTTTACGAAACCGCATAAATGGTTTCATTTTGGTTTCGTTAGCACAAATAAATATTTAGTGTAACAGGAAACCCCATAATGTTAGTAGGTGCAAATAAGTCATGCGCCATTCTCGGCAATCCCCTGTACAAAGCCAAAAAGTCAGGGTCTATAAGTTACAAGAGAGGTTATTTGATTATGGTTTGATGAGCATATATTTCGTGGGCAACAACCCCATGGTTGGCGCTACCGTTGCTTGCGCAGTTCTCGTTGAAGAGGCTCTCAAGGCTTAATCTACTGCAGTTCCGCAAGATAAATAAAATTTCCGGCGTTGGTTATCCAGCGCCGGATTTTTGCATGAGATGGGAGTGTCCTCTGAAATTAATAGTGGCTGAGTGCGGAGAACAAAAGCACTCATCAAGATATTTATAAATGAAAGAAGCTTTATACGTTACGGTTTCCTAATACTGCTTATGTAGATAATTTAATCGTAGCTACTACTTGACAATCGGGCAGAAAAGCGGTATAATAAATACATATGTCCGGTAAATAAATGTGGATTTTTTGCCGGATCTGATGTCCTTCAAGGTATTAAACCGGTCGGCGTATGTGTATATTTGCGCCCTGCCGGTCAAATATAGATATAGGTAATTTTTTGCAGTTAACATATATCATCTGAACAGCATGAAACGATGACCTCCGGCGCGATTTGCTCCGGAAAAGATGGCTGACCTTCTGCCAAACGGCACCATTCGCCGGGGCGCAGGGGTTTGTTCCGCATTGCCGTTTTACTCACATGGCGCTGTCTGCCGGCTCCGTTCTGCCGGAAGGCTTCGCCGCATGCATTCCGCCCCCGGCAGTCATTTGCCCGGAGCGGGACGCTCCTCTTTATCAATGTGCGGACGCTTACTTATTCATGCCGTGTTCGGCTCCTGATCTGATACAACAGGCGGTGTACTGCGCCTTTTTGCAGCCCGGATATTGTTCCTGCAACGGAGAAAGGATCGTAATTAATGGGATTATTGACTAACAACAAGCTGCTCACAGAAACCGAGAACATAGCCCCCAAGAAGAAGCCGGAACAGCCCGCGAAGCAGGAGCGTTCCGCAGCTGAGAAGAGCAGGAACGACAAGCGCTACCGCGCGAGATTCACACCGGTGAAGAAAAAGGAGAACGCGCAGAAGGCAGTCCTGAAGCCGGTTCAGGAGCGTTCCGACAGAGCCGAGCGCGCTGAGCGCCAGGAGCGTTCCGAGCGCCCGGAGCGCTCCAGACGCGACAACGGCCAGCGCACCTCGCAGAAGAAGCAGCCCAGGGAGGTTCGCTATGCTCCCGTGAAGTTCACGGCGCTCGGCGGACTTAACGAAATCGGCAAGAACCTCTACGTTTACGAGTGCTGCAACGATATGTTCATCGTTGACTGCGGACTTGCATTCCCGGACGAGGACATGCCGGGCGTTGATCTGGTAGTACCGGACTTCACCTATCTTGAGAAGAACAAGGACCGCTTCCGCGGTATCGTTATCACCCACGGCCACGAGGACCACATAGGCGCCCTGCCGTATCTTTTAAAGAAGGTCAACGTTCCTATCTACGGGACCCGCCTTACGCTGGGTCTGGTAGAGGGCAAGCTCAAGGAGCACAACCTGCTCTCACAGGCTTCGCTCAATGTTGTGGAGCCGCGCCAGAATGTCCGCATGGGCTGTATGTCCGTGGAGTTCATTCGCGTTAACCACTCCATTCCGGACGCATGCGCGCTTGCTATCCACACCCCAGCGGGAGTTATCGTGCACACCGGCGACTTCAAGGTAGACTACACCCCGATAGAGGGCGGCATAATTGATCTTGCGCGCTTCGGCGAGCTTGGCAACCGCGGCGTACTGGCGCTGATGTCCGAGAGCACCAACGCGGAGCGTCCCGGCTACACCAAATCCGAGCGCTCGGTGGGCGAGAGCTTTAAGAACCTGTTCAATTCCGCAGAGGGAAAGCGCATCATAATCGCGACTTTCTCGAGTAATATCCACCGCATTCAGCAGATAATCGACCAGGCGATAATCCACGACAGGAAGGTCGCTATTTCCGGCAGAAGCATGCAGAATGTCATCGCAAAGGCGGTCGAGCTGAATTACGTCCGCATTCCGGAGGGAATGCTCATCGACATTGAGGACGTGAACAAGTACCCGCCGGAGAAGCTTGTTATCTGCACCACCGGCAGCCAGGGCGAGCCGCTCTCAGCGCTCTCCAGAATGTCCAGCGGTGACCACAGGCAGGTCACTATAACACCGATGGACTTTATAATCATCTCCGCGACCCCGATACCCGGCAACGAAAAGCTGGTGACAAAGGTTGTGAACGAGCTGATGAAGCAGGGCGCCGAGGTAATTTACGAGTCGATGTACGAGGTTCACGTATCCGGCCACGCCTGCCAGGACGAGCTGAAAATGATGATCTCGCTGACGAAGCCGAAGTTCTTTATCCCGATACACGGCGAATACAAGCACTTGAAGAAGCACAGCAAGCTCGCGATAGGCATGGGTATACCTGAGGATCATATCTTCATTGCGGATCTCGGTCAGGTGCTTGAAACCGACGGCGTTGAGATGAAGTTTACGGGTACGGTTCCTTCGGGCAGGGTAATGGTGGACGGCTACGGCGTCGGCGACGTCGGAAGCGTAGTACTCCGCGACAGAAAACACCTTGCCGAGGACGGCGTAATGATAATCGTAGCGACCATCGACCGCGAGACCGGAAACGTGCTTGCAGGGCCTGACATCGTTTCCCGCGGTTTCGTTTACGTACGCGAGAGCGAAGCGCTGTTAGACGAGGCGAAGCAGCTCATGAAGCAGGTAATGGACAACTGCCGCGACAGAAATATCCGCGAGTGGGGCAACATCAAGTCCGCTATGCGCGACGCGCTCAGCGATTACATCTATTCAAAGACCAAGCGCAGCCCGATGATACTTCCAATTATAATGGAAGTCCAGGGAAAGGCTGATTGAGTTCAGCGTCCGCTTTGGACTGCATTTTGACTAAGTAACTCGTTTTTGGAGGGTCTTTTAGTGAAGAATCTTTACAGGAGCAAGCTGCTGCTCGTCTCAGTCATTGCGCTTACGGTGCTTCTTGTGGCACTTGACTCTTTCATGCTCAGATACTCGCCGAAGCTATTCTGGATAACACTGCCGCTTCTTCTGCTGTCTGGCGGTATCGCAGTTGGCAAGCTGCTCCAGATCAGGGTCAACGAATACGCATACTATGACCGCGTTGACAAGATAATCGACAACACGAACCATAAGGCGCTGATGAGCTTCCCGCTCCCTGTTGCGCTTGTCAACAACGATAGGCGTATACTCTGGTGCAACGACGCGTTCGGCTCCTGCTTTTTCCGTCCGAATGACGATGAAAGCAGCATCGACAGCATCACTACAGAGCATTTTTCAATGCTTTCCGGCGAGGGCATGGAGGTCTATAAGAATGGCAGATGGTACCGCGTCTGCTCCCGTGAGATAAAGTACAATTCCGACGACGGCGACTCAAGCAGCCGCCTGATCAAGGAAAACGTAGCGAATGCGACCGACCCGGTACACATCATGTTTTTCCGCGACATCACGGGCTTCAAGTCCCTCCAGGAGGAGCACCGCAGGTCTAAGCCGGTGGTTATCATCGTTGCAGTCGATAACTACGACGACATTGCAGGCTCCAACCGCGAGAGCGACAAGACTTTCGTAACGGTTCAGATAGACAGGCTGCTTGAGGAGTATTTCAAGGATAAAAACGCCGTGCTCCGCAAGATGTCGGGCGATAAGTTCATCATCGTCACCGAGGAGCGTTTCGCGCAGAAGATGGTGGACGAGCGTATAAAGCTGCTCGAACTGGCGCACCAGATAAAGGTCAACGACCGTTCCTGTGTTACGCTGTCAATAGGCATGGGCAGGAATTCCGACAGCCATTCCGAGAGCGAGAGCCTCGCATGGCAGGCGCTTGAAAAGGCCATCGGCAGAGGCGGCGATCAGGCAGCGGTAAGCAAGGGCAGGGAAGCCGGGTACGACTACTACGGCGCAGAGACCCAGCGCACCGAGCGCACCGGCGGCAGCGTAAGAACCAGAATAACCGCCGACCGCATTAAGGTGCTGATAAACTCCGCAGACGCAGTCTACATAATGGGACACGCCTACGGGGACTACGACAGCGTGGGCGCCGCGATCGGACTTGCAGCTTCGATACGCAGGATGGGAAAGCAGGCGTATGCCTGCGTGAGCCGCGAGCTTGACCGCAGCGGCAACGTGAAGAACCTTTCGGAGCAGCTCCTGGGCAGGTTCTCGGAGTACGACCCGCCGCTCGTTATCGAGCCTAAGGTCGCCGCGATACGGTTCAGTGAAAATTCGCTGCTGTGTATAGTTGATACGCACATTGAGAAAAAGGTCGACAGCGTGGAACTGTACGAAAAGGCGGATCAGACCCGCGTTATAGTCATCGACCACCACCGCAAGGCGGATAACGAGATACCCGCAGTAATAAGCTGGGTCGACCCGAACGCGTCCTCGGCTTCGGAGATGGTGACCGACCTCCTGCAATACTTCGGCGACGCCGGGAACCTCACTCCGCTGGAGGCTGAGGCTCTGCTCGCGGGCATAACCCTCGACACGAAGGATTTCGTTATGCGTACCGGAGAAGCTACGTTCGAGGCGGCGGCAAGGCTCAGGAAGTACGGCGCGGACACGATACTCGTCAAGAAGCTGTTTGCGACTTCCATGAAGTCCCGCATGCGCAGGTCGAAGGTGGTCGCTTCTGCGGAGATGTACCGCGGCTTCGCGATATCCGTGGTAGGCGAGTCCTTCGAGGATATCCGTGTGGTATGCTCCCAGGCGGCGGACGAAATGCTCAATATAACCGGCGTTGACGCCTCCGTGACCGTCTATCCGATAGATAACGGCTGGAGTTTCAGCGCGCGTTCGCTGGGCAAGGTCAACGTGCAGATTCTCATGGAGAATATAGGAAACAAAAAGGACGACGGCGGCGGACATCTCACAATGGCCGGCGCACAGCTCTACAATATTGACAAGGAAGAGGCAGTACAGAAGCTCTACGACGCTATCGACAAGTACTACAACAATCTTCCGCAGGACTGATACAGGAGGTATTCAAGATGAAGGTAATCTTACTTCAGGACGTTAAGGGCACAGGCAAGAAGGGCGAGGTTCACGAGGTCAAGGACGGCTACGGCGTGAACTTCCTTATTAAAAAGGGACTCGCGCAAGAGGCTTCCGCAAAGAACCTCAACCTGCTTCAGGGGCAGAAGGACTCCGCTCAGCACAAGATCGACGTTGACATCGCAAACGCGAAGGAGATCGCCGCGAAGCTCCAGGACAAGAAGATCACCGTGCTTGCAAAGGCGGGTCAGAACGGCAGACTTTTCGGAACAGTTACCGCAAAGGAAATTTCCGCGGCGATCAAGCAGGAACTTGGCTGCGACGTAGACAAGAAGAAGATCTCCGTTAACCTCAAGATCGAGGGATTCGGCGATTTCTCCGCGGAGGCGCGCCTCTATGCGGGCGTTACCGCGAAGTTCACAGTCAGCGTAGCAGAGGGCTGATATGGCAGAGTATGATCTCTCGGGGATCAACGTCCCGTGCAATATCGACGCGGAGCAGTCGGTGCTTGGCGCCGTCCTCATGGACAGCAGCGCAATGTCCGAACTTGCGACCGTTCTCCAGCCGGATCATTTCTATGTTGCGCTGAACCGCTCGGTTTACGGCGTAATGCTGAATATGTATCTCGCCGGCGACAAAATAGATATCGTCACGGTGCTCGACGCTGTAATGCGCCAGAACATCTTCGAGACCCCGGAGCAGGCGAAGGAGTACCTCGCGCGGATAATGACCGCAGTTCCGAGTATCTCCACAGTCGGAAAATACGCGGCGATAGTCGTTGATAAGTACATGGCGCGAAGCCTGATATTTGCTTCCAAGGACATCATCGACGCTGTAAACGAGGGCACCGAGGACGCAAATACCCTCATCGACCTCGCAGAGCAGAAGATCTTCGATATCAGAAGCGGCGCTGAGATAAAGGGACTCACCCACATCGGCGGAATCGTCCTTGACCGGATCAAGGCTCTTGACGAGCTTTACAAGGCGGCGAAGGAGGGCAAGGGGCAGACCATCACGGGACTGTCCACGCTGTACATGGATCTCGACCGCAGGATCTACGGTCTGAACCGCTCCGACCTGATAATCCTTGCGGCTCGTCCCGGTATGGGTAAGACTTCGTTTGCAATGAACATCGTAACGAATGTCGGAAAGAAATACCAGGATACTTCCATTGCCGTGTTCAGCCTTGAGATGTCAAAAGAGCAGATAGTCAGCCGTATGATAAGCAGCGAGGCCTCCCTGACATCGGACGCGATGAAAACCGGCACGATCCCTCCAGAAAAGTGGAAGGATATCGGCAGGGCTTCGGACGTGCTTTCAAGGCTCAACATTTACATTGACGACACGCCGGGAATCACGGTGGCGGCGATGAAGGCGAAGCTCCGCAGAATGAAGAATCTCGGACTGGTGGTCATTGACTACCTGCAGCTCATGTCGTCGACCAAGAACTACAACGGCAACCGAGTAGTCGAGATCTCCGACATTACGCGTAACCTGAAAATCATGGCGAAGGAGCTGAACGTTCCGGTCATCACGCTGTCGCAGCTCGCAAGAGGTCCGGAGCAGCGCCCTGACAAGCGCCCCATGCTATCAGACCTGCGTGAATCCGGTTCTATCGAGCAGGACGCGGACATCGTTATGTTCCTCTACCGCAATTCCTACTATGACAAAACAGACCCCAACGTGCACTCCTGCGAATGCATCGTGGCAAAGAACCGTCACGGCGAACCGGGTACGGTCCCGCTCGGCTGGGACGGCGAGTTCACGCGCTTCACAAATGCAGAGCTGGTGCGCCAGGAGGGGCAGTAAGAGGTCGGAATGGACTTTCTGGATAATATCAGGTCGGCGCTTGCCGAGTACAAAATGATAGAAAAGGGGGACGCTGTTGTTGCCGCGCTTTCGGGCGGGGCGGACAGCGTTTCGCTTCTCCATGCCCTGACGGAGCTTTCGGGGGAGCTTGGGATAACCGTTTACGCGTGTCATGTTAATCACCATCTGCGCGGCGCGGAATCCGACGCGGATATGCATTTCTGTGAGGAGTTCTGTAAGCGGCTCGGCGTGGAGCTCCGGGTTCTGGAGGCCGACGTTGCTTCTATGCAGCAGAAGCACGAAAGCCTGGAGGAGTGCGCGCGCCGGGTGCGGTACGATTTTTTCGCGGAGGTCTCGGATGGAAAGAAGCTGGCTACGGCGCACAATTCCAACGACTGCGCCGAAACGGTGCTCCTGAACCTCATGCGCGGCACAGGTCTGAAGGGTCTGTGCGGAGTTCCGCCGGTGCGCGGGAATATAATCCGCCCGCTGATATTCTGCACCCGGGAGGAAGTCGAGGAGTACTGCCGGAGCCGCGGGTTGTCGTGGGTCACGGATAAAACGAACCTTTCCACGGACTACACCCGCAACAAGATACGGCATATAATACTCCCGGAAATGCTGAAAATTAACGGCTCGCTGTTTTCCACGATGAACCGCATGGAGCAGTCGCTCCGGGAGGACAGCGACTTCCTGGACGACATGGCGCGTCAGACGCTTTCCGAGGCTGAAACTACGGTCAGGCTGAGAACTCCCGGCGAGGAGGATATCTGGAAATTACAGCCAGCCTGGAGCGCGGAGAAGCTGGCCAAGTTCCCGAAGCCGGTGCAGAGCCGCGCAATAAAGCTGATACTCCAGAGCGGAGGAATTGAGCCGAGCGCGCTGAGGATCAACACTGCAAGGGAAATCATCGCTTCCGGAAAGGGAAAATTCAATCCCTGCCGCGGAAAATTCTTCGTGGTAAGACGCGGCGCTGCCTACATTGAATATGCGGAGCAGCACTACCGCAAGCACGAAAAGTAATTAATAATCACAGTTTTTCACCTAAATTTTCAGCTAATATTCACCGAAATAGTTTGCAATTTGATTAAAAGTGTGATATAATATTCATTGTCCAAATAAAATAAGGGACAACTACCCACATTTGTGGCACAAATTAATTGTGAAAATAAAATGCTTCAAATCGGGTATACTATATATTGCGTATCAAGGAAATATCTTCCGGAAAGGCGGTATTAATGAATTCTAACAAATTAAAAGGTGTAATTATTTATCTGGTAATTATCTTCCTTCTGATTTTCGGACTGGTGTCTGTACTTAACATTGCGAGCAATTCCTCGCGCACTACGGTCACATATTCCGGCGTTATCTCTGAGTTCGACGACCTGAACGTTGCACAGTATCAGCTCGATCTCGGAAGCGGCGCGCTGAGCTATAAGCTCAAGGGTGAGGCTGCAGGCGCTCCGGCTCATCAGTACACCGTGCCGAATGTCAGCATTTTCATCAACGATATCAATTCCGGATACACTTCCGACGGAAAAGCGGCAAACTACCGCCTGAGATACAACGAGGCGAACCCGGACAGCCCGCTTGTCGAGGATTATATCCCGATATCCGATAATACGTTCCTGACAAACGTACTCCCTTACCTGCTGCTGGTCGGCGTGATGATCATTTTTACGGTCATAGTAATGCGCCAGAGCACCGGCGGCGGAAAGATGTCCAGCTTCTCCAAGGCGAACGTGCGCCAGAACACCGGCAAGAAGGTCACATTTGACGACGTTGCAGGCGCAGACGAGGAAAAGCAGGAGCTTGAGGAGATCGTCGACTTCCTGAAGAACCCCGGCAAGTACCGCGAGATAGGCGCGAGAGTTCCTAAGGGCGTTCTGCTCGTTGGCCCTCCCGGAACAGGTAAGACTCTGCTTGCAAAGGCGGTTGCCGGCGAAGTTGGCGCTCCGTTTTTCTCAATAAGCGGTTCGGACTTCGTTGAGATGTTCGTCGGCGTTGGTGCGTCGAGAGTCCGCGACCTGTTCGAGCAGGCTAAGAAAAAGACACCTTCCATCATCTTCATTGATGAGATAGACGCAGTCGGACGCCAGAGAGGCGCAGGTCTCGGCGGCGGTCACGACGAGCGCGAGCAGACCCTGAACCAGCTCCTCGTTGAGATGGACGGCTTCACCGAGAACGACTCCATCATCGTAATGGCGGCGACCAACCGCCGTGATATCCTCGACCCGGCGCTGCTCAGACCCGGACGTTTCGACAGACAGATCGTCGTAAACTACCCTGACATCAAGGGCCGCGAGGAGATACTCAAGGTCCACACAAGAAACAAGAACATCGGCCCCGACGTCGACCTCAAGACCATCGCGGCAACAACCGCAGGCTTTACCGGTGCAGACCTCGAGAACCTTGTAAACGAGGCGGCTCTGCTTGCTGCGCGTGCTAACCGCCGCGCGATAACCAAGGCGGACATCGAGGAAGCTACTATCAAGGTGGTTGCAGGTCCTGAGAAGAAGTCCAAGGTCGTAACTCCGGAGGAGAAGAAGCTCACAGCTTATCACGAATCCGGCCACGCTATCACGACCTACTTCTGCAAGTCGCAGGATAAGGTACATCAGGTGTCCATCATTCCGCGCGGAATGGCGGGCGGCTTCACAATGCACGTTCCTGAGAAGGACAGATCCTTCGTAAGCAAGACCTACATGGAGGAGGAGATCATAGTTCTCCTCGGCGGCCGTGTTGCTGAAAAACTGATACTTGACGATATTTCCACAGGCGCTTCCAACGATATTGAGCGTGCGACGTCTGTTGCAAGGAACATGGTAACGCGCTACGGTTTCTCCGAAAAACTCGGCCCGATACTCTACGGACATGAGAACCAGGAAGTCTTCCTCGGCAGAGATTATTCTCAGGGGCGCAACTATTCAGAGAATGTTGCCGCTGAGATAGACGGCGAGATACGCGAGCTCATCGAGACCGGTTACGAGAAGGCGAAGGAGATACTCACCGAACACGGCGACCTGCTCGAACGCTGCGCACAGTACCTCATGAAGCACGAGAAGATCGACGGTCCGGACTTCTACAAGCTGATGGCTGACGAAATCGACATCGACGGCAATCCCAAGAAGAAGCCGGAGGATATCGCCGAGACAGCCCCGTCGGAGGAAACCAAGACGGAGACCTCGCCGACAGAGGGCATCGCTCCCGCTGAGAACCACGAAGCGGATAGTACGGCAGAACCTGGCGAAGATAAGGCATAACGCGCTTTAAGGAGCCGTCCGGAGACCGGGCGGCTTTTAGCTTGAAATAAAGAAAGGAAGAGTCAACATGGCACTTGAATTTATAGATAAAGCGCCAACGCTGGAGGAATATAAGGAAATGCGCCGCCTGGTGAATTTCATGCCGCTTTCCGACCGCATTTGCCGGAACGTACTCAATAACGCGTTCCATATTACAACGGTCAGGGACAACGGAAAGTGCGTCGGAATGATACGCGTGCTTTCCGAGGGCGGCTACGCGAATTTCATCACGGACGTGATAGTGATTCCCGAGTACCAGCACCAGGGGATCGGCAAGCAGATGATGCACCGCACTATGGATTACCTTTATTCCACGCTGGAGCCCGGCGAGAAGATCGTGGTGTATCTCATGTCGGCAAAGGAGCGCGAGCCGTTTTACAGGCAGTTCGGCTTCCGCGACCGTCCCAACGAGATGCTTGGTGCAGGAATGAGCCAGTGGCTGGAAAAGTAAATAATGCTCACATGTTGCGGTATTTGTTGCCGAAAAGTGTTCGCTTAATGAAATTTCTGTGACATCGTTGTTTGTTATTGACAACCGAAGATTATTATGATAAAATACAATTGTACATATTAACGAACCTGTTCGTATATGTTATATAGGGAGCTTCTGGTTAGCTCCGAACTTAACGAAAAGAGGTAATTTACATGCAGAGAGTATGCACCAAATGCAACACATTAGTGACAGGCGACGGAGCGTTCTGCCCTTCCTGCGGCGAACCGCTGCCCGCTGCTGTTCAGCTTGAAAAGACTCCGCAGACCACCCCGATGGGCGCTTCACAGCCGAATGACGTAATGCCTTCAGCAAACAGCATTCCCAGCTATAGCCAGCAGAACAGCTACACCGCACCCCAGCCGGCGCAGATCAATAATTACGGCAGTTCGAACGCTCAGCAGTTCAACAATAACGTTCAGCCCGTGAACGATCCCCCCATGACGCTCGGTCAGTGGGTCGGCACGATTATCCTTACCACATGGTTCGGTATCATCAGCCTTATCCTCTGTATCGTATGGGGCGTAAGCTCGGATACTCCTATTAACAAGAAGCGCTATTGCCAGGCTATGATCATCATTCAGGCTATAAGTCTGGCAGTGGGGATCATTTTTGCTATCGTGTTCGCGGTAAGCATGGTGGGTATCGGCAACAGCATCGCTGACGCCGTTGGCTCTGGATATTACTACTATTGATGGCTGATATCAATAATCTTGGAAATATCATTGCTGTAACGGGGCATTACGGCTCCGGCAAGACCAATCTCGCGGTGAACCTGGCGGTTGATTTCGCTAAGGAAGGGGAGCAGGTCACGATAATCGACCTTGATATCGTGAATCCCTATTTCCGCACTGCGGATTTCTCGGAGCTGTTCGGCTCTCTCGGGATAAAGCTGGTCGCGCCGCAGTTTGCGAATACAAACCTCGATATCCCCTCGCTCGGTTTTGACATGGCGGCGGTCATCAACGGCTGCGACCGCCTTATCATCGACGTCGGAGGGGACGACACCGGCGCGGTCGCGCTGGGGCAGTACGCAACAGTGCTTGGCAACTTCGGCTGCGAGCTGTATTACGTTGTGAACCGCTACCGCTATCTTACAAGAACTCCCGGTGAAGCAGTGGAGCTTCTGCGCGACATAGAGCAGGTGTCGCGTATCAGGGCAAAGGGCATTGTAAACTGCTCAAACCTAGGCTCACAGACTACCGCCGATGATGTAAAAGTCACGGCGGATTATGCTTTAAAATGCGCGTCAGAGGCAGGCGTACCGCTTGCGCTGACCGCCGCGGAGCGCAGTCTGGGCGTAGAAGGAGCCTACCCGGTGGACGTTTACGTGCGCCCATTCTGGGAAGAATAGAAACTGCCGGAGTGCAGAAATCCGCAGGAATGCGGGTCGTCCGGGCTTACCGGATCTGGAAAGGGATTTAAAAATGGCTAAGATGAATGTGGACTTTGAAGCCTGCAAGGGCTGTGCGCTGTGTACCACCGCATGTCCTAAGAAGATCGTTGAGATCTCGCATGAAAAGCTGAATGCAAAGGGATATTACACCGCCGTCTGTATCGACGACGACGCATGCATTGCGTGTGCAATGTGCGCGATGATGTGTCCCGACTGCGCGATCACGATAATTCCGGACGGAGGTGAAAAGTGATGGAAAGAAACCTTATGAAGGGCAACGAAGCTCTCGCCGAGGCTGCGATACGCGCCGGCTGCAAGTGCTTTTTTGGCTACCCCATCACACCTCAGACGGAGATCTCCGCTTATATGGCGAAGCGCATGCCGAAGGTCGGCGGCATTTTCCTCCAGGCGGAGAGCGAGATAGCGGCTATCAACATGGTATACGGCTGCGCAAGTTCCGGCGTACGGTGCATGACATCCAGTTCATCGCCGGGAATCTCCCTTAAGAGCGAGGGCGTTTCCTACATGGCGGGTTCCGACCTGCCCTGCGTTATTGTAAACGTAATGCGCGGAGGCCCCGGACTCGGCGGCATTCAGCCATCCCAGAGCGACTACTGGCAGGCTACCAGGGCGCTGGGTCACGGCGACTTCCAGATACTTGTATTCGCGCCTTCCACCGTTCAGGAGATGGCAGATCTCATGGGCAGAGCCTTCGACGAAGCCGATAAGTACCGTATGCCCGCTATGATACTTGCGGACGGACTGCTCGGTCAGATGATGGAGCCGGTCACATTCAAGGTCGGCGAGATACAGCACCACGACGCTTCCGAGAAGCCATGGGCAACAAACGGGCACGGCAACAAGCGCAGGCACAACATAGTCAACTCGCTCTACTTACAGGCCGAGGAGCTTGAGCGCCTTAATATCGAGCGCTTCGAGCGTTACGAGATCGTAAAGAAGGAGCTACACGAAGCCGAGCTTTACAAGACCGAGGACGCGGATATCGTGGTTGCAGCGTACGGTTCGGTCGCAAGACTTGCAAAGGCGGCGGTTGACCGCGCGCGCGAAGCAGGGATCAAGGCGGGACTTGTCCGCCCGGTAACTCTTTGGCCGTTCCCTGTTCAGGAAGTCCGCGAAGCGTGCCGGAATGCAAAACGCGTTCTGTGCGTGGAGATGTCGATGGGTCAGATGATCGACGACGTAAAACTCGCGCTGGACTGCCGAATTCCCGTGGAGTTTTACGGACGCACCGGCGGCGTCGTTCCGAAGCCGACTGCAATATTCGAGCAGATAAAGCTCCTGAGTGAAAAGGAGGCTGAGTGATATGCCGGAATTCAAGAAACCACACGCGCTGACTGACGTTCCGTTCCATTACTGCCCCGGCTGCACGCACGGAATCGTGCACAGACTGGTGGCTGAGGTCATCGACGAAATGGGTATCGAGGGCGAGACCATCGGAGTTTGCCCGGTAGGCTGCTCCGTAATGGCGTACGATTATTTCAGCTGCGATATGATAGAGGCCGCTCACGGACGCGCTCCGGCGGTGGCTACAGGCGTAAAGCGCGGAAATCCCGACAAGTTCGTGTTTACCTACCAGGGCGACGGCGACCTTGCGGCGATAGGCACTGCTGAAACGGTTCACGCGGCGACCCGCGGCGAGAATATCACCGTAATATTCATAAACAACACGACCTACGGAATGACCGGAGGTCAGATGGCTCCGACGACCCTTCCGGGTCAGGTGACCCAGACAACACCCTACGGAAGAAATCCCGATGTGGAGGGCTTCCCGGTCAGGGTGTGCGAGATGGTATCCACGCTCTCCGGCGTAGCGCTTGCCGAGAGAGTAACCGTTACCGACCCGGCGAATATCCGCAAGGCTAAAGCGGCGATACGCAAGGGATTCGAGTTCCAGAAGAACAAGCAGGGCTTCTCGCTCATCGAGGTGCTCTCGACCTGCCCGACCAACTGGGGACTTTCTCCGGTGGAGGCTATAAAGTGGCTCAAGGACAACATGGTGCCGTATTATCCTCTGGGCGTATTCAAGGAGGGCGCGATAAGATGACGACTGAAACGATATTTGCAGGCTTCGGCGGTCAGGGGATACTGTTCGCAGGGAAGCTGCTGGCTTATCTCGGCTTATATCAGGACAAGCAGGTGTCGTGGCTGCCTTCCTACGGCCCGGAAATGCGCGGCGGCACCGCTAACTGCACCGTCTGCGTGAGCGACCAGCCGATAGGCTCTCCGTATGTCACCGACCCGGATATCCTCGTTGCGATGAATGCTCCGAGCTACGATAAGTTTATTGAGGCTGTGAAGCCCGGCGGGATCGCGATAATCGACAGCACCCTCGTCACCGAGGAATGCAGCCGCACCGATATCCGCAGCTTCCGCATACCTTCGACGGCTCTTGCGGCTGAGAACGGCCTGCCCGGAATGGCGAACATAATCCTCGTCGGCAAGCTCCTGAAGGAGACTGGCTTTGCGGTTCTGGAGGCAGTGCGTCCCGTGCTTGAGAAGATAATTCCCCCGAAAAAGGCGAACCTCATTGACGCGAATATGAAGGCTCTCGCCATCGGAATGGCTCTTTAAACATCAGCGCGCCCGTTTGAAGCGGGCGCGTTCTTTATCGGAGGTAACATGAGAAAACAGCGTTTTCACCCGGCTCAGATAGTGACTGCGGCGCTTGCTGCCGGATTTCTCGTGTGGTTTTGCCTGCCGGGATTCTTCAATGCCGGGACTTTCCTAGGAGTTCTGCTGAGCCTGCTTATCGCTGCGGCGGCATTGCTTTTCCCGCACATTGCAAGGGGCGTAAAGTGGCTTTGGAAGCGCATTCCCGGGAGGGTGGCGCTGTGTGCGCTCTGCGCGGCAGCGGCGGTGTTCGCGGGGTATCTCGGTTTTTGCGGAGTTCAGATGGCGAGGTATTCCTCAAGACCGCTGGAGCAGGTCAACGCTGTGATGATACTGGGCTGCCAGGTTCACGGGAACACTCCCGGCAACGAGCTTGTCTCGCGCATGGAGAGCGCTCTCCCGCTCATTGAGCAGAACCCGTCCGCGCCCGTGATAGTCACAGGCGGGCAGGGCAGGGGGGAGTTCATTCCCGAAGCGGACGCAATGAAAGCCTGGCTTGTCGAAAAGGGCGTGAGCGAATCAAGGATCTACACGGAAACTCAGTCGCACTCAACCCGCACGAATTTCGAGTATTCCGCGCCGATACTCCGTGAGCTGGGCGTGACCGACGGCATTGCAGTAGTCACCAACGATTTTCACCAGTACCGCGCGGATATCTACGCCGCCCGGGAGGGACTTTCAGCCGGTCATTACTCCTCGGCGACCCGGGCGCTGGTGTTCCCGAATTATATTATAAGGGAACTCGCGGCGCTGTGCTTTGTATGGAATTGACGACGTTAAATTTCGATAAATTGTATTGGTCACCTCTAAAAACCTCGTTTGAGTGAAAATGTGTATAGCACACCGCCTGCTTCTTCAAACCTCCTCGTAAGGCATACAGCCTTACTTCGTCGGCTTTCATCGCATTCGGCGCACTCTACCCATTTTCTCTTTTCAAACCGGTTTTTAGAGGTTCCCTATTGAAAATATGCCGCTTTTGTGTTATAATATATCATAACCTGAAAAGTAACACAGCAATAATGAAAAAGGTGAGCAGATGAATTATTCACTAGACGCCGGAGCATGGAACAGCGTGTTCGCCGTACCATCCAGCGTTGTTGACAAATATATAAAACTGGCGGACGGCGCAAGCCTGAAGCTGCTGCTGTATCTTCTGCGGCACGGCGGGGAGCAGTTCACGGAGGAACAGCTCCGGGACGCGCTCAATATAAAGCGCGGCGGCGAGCTTGAGGACGCGGCGATGTTCTGGTTCCAGCGCGGCATTATCCGCATGGATGACGGCGAACTGACGCCTACGGACGACTCCGTGCAGGAGCGGCTCCCGGAGGCAGGCGAACCGGAGCCGGAAAAAATGCAGACCTCCAGCCTGAGAAAGGTCGCGGTAAACAACGGTTCTGCGATCTACACCGCCGGAGACATCGCGCAGCGCATAAAGACCGACGGAGCGATCGAATTCCTGTTCAAGGAGGTCCAACAGCTTTACGGCAGACCGCTGAAGAACCCGGAAAGCCGCGTCGTGCTTCAGCTCACGGATTTTTACGGGCTGCCGGCAGAGGTCGCGATAATGCTGATGAAGTACTGCTTCCGCATTGGAAAGACCTCGCAGAACTACATACTCACTGCCGCGCAGGATTGGGTAAACGAGAATATCCGTACTGTGGACGAGGCAGACCAGCACCTGCAGAAGCTCGAAAAGCGCTACAGCGTTGAGGAGCACCTCCGCCAGGCTATGGACATGAAAACTACGTTCTCGCCGAACCAGCTTAATTTTATCAAAACCTGGACGGAGGAATGGGGATTCGGCGAGGACATGATAATCCTCGCATATCAGATAACCCTTGATAATAAGGGTTCGCTTAACTTCAACTACACGAATAAGATACTGGAGAACTGGAAGAACGCGGGAGTCTACACCACCGACGACGCGAAGCGCAGCAGCGAGGAGTTCCGGGGGAAGCGCCGCAGAAAGCCGGAGGAGAGCGGCAATTCTTCCATCGACATGGACGACGTAATGGACGAACTCCGCCGGCAGTATCAGTAAGAAGGTGACGCATGGGCATAAACGAACAGTATTTCAGCGCCGCAATGGAGCGCCTTGAGGAGCGCCGCAGGGCGAACCGTCTTGAGAGCGACATGCGCCGCTCCGAGGTGGAATCGAAGATACCGGAGTACCGCGAGCTTTCACTGAAGCTTGGCGAGACCGGAAGCGAGATAGTAAGGCTTGTAATGCGCGGCGGCGACACCTCAAAAGAGCTCGCCGAAGTCGAGCGCCGGAACCTTGAAATACAGAAGCGCCTTGCGGAGCTGCTTTACGAAAACGGCTACCCGGAGGGCTACCTGAAGCCGATATACACCTGTCCCATCTGTCAGGATAAGGGAATAGTGAAAGACAAGTGGTGCCAGTGTTTCCAGAAGCTGCTTATGGAGGAGACCGCGAGGGAGCTTAACCGGAACTCGCCGCTGAGCCTCAGCTCGTTCGAGAGCTTCCGGCTGGATCTCTACCCGGACGTGATAAATCCCGCGCTGCGGGTGTCTGAGCGGGCGATAATGCAGCGGAACCTCGAGTTCTGCAAGTCCTACGCCGAGAACTTCACCGAACAGAGCGAAGGTATACTGATGAGCGGCGCCACCGGTCTGGGAAAAACTCACCTCTCGCTTGCGATAGCTTCAAAGGTGCTCCAGAAGGGCTATACGGTCATCTACGGCTCCTCGCCGGAGCTGCTCCACACGCTGGAGCGGGAGTATTTCGGGAAGTCGGACAAGGATACGATGTCGGCGCTGACCGGCTGCGACCTTCTGATTTTCGACGATCTCGGCGCGGAAATGGACAAACCGCTGTACGAGTCGCTGTTGTACGAGATAATCAATGCGAGGGTCTGCCGGAGGCTTCCGATGATAGTCAGCACGAATTACAACACGACTGACTTACAGAAGCATTACCCGGACAAGATATGCTCACGTCTGCTGAGCTTCCGGCTGATGGCGTTCTTCGGAAACGATATCCGCCGGGTGCTGAAAAAAGAAGCAAAGTTCTGAAAAGGCGGTTTCGCGCAGGAGTTCAGACGCTGCCTGCACGCCTAAGTTGTGAAATACTGCAATGCAGAGATAATAAACTGGAGGTAACAATATGGGAAAACTCAGAGTTGGCATGCTTACAAGCGGCGGCGACTGCCCCGGACTCAACGCGACCATCAGAGGCGCCGCAAAGGCAATCTATGAGGCGTTCGGCGAAGATAAGGTCGAGATCGTTGGCATTCACGACGGTTATCACGGACTTATCCACGGCGTGTACAAGGTCATGCAGCCGTCCGATTTCTCCGGCATACTCACACAGGGCGGCACTATCCTTGGCACCAAACGCACGCCGTTCAAGATGATGCAGATCATCGAGGACGACAAGGTCGACAAGGTAAAGGAGATGAAGGATACCTACAAGGATCTCAAGCTAGACTGCCTGTTCACCCTCGGCGGCAACGGAACTCACAAGACCGCCAACATGCTTTCCGAGGAAGGCCTGAACGTTATCGGCCTGCCCAAGACCATCGACAACGATATCTACGGAACTGACGTTACCTTCGGATTCCACTCCGCCGTGGATATAGGCACCGAGGTCATCGACCGTATCCACACCACCGCGAATTCCCACAGCCGCGTAATGGTCATCGAGATAATGGGAAACAAGGCTGGCTGGCTGACTCTCTACAGCGGTCTTGCAGGCGGCGCTGACATCATTCTGCTCCCGGAGATCCCCTACGACATCGACAAGGTAGCTCAGGCATGCCAGAAGCGCGCCGACGCAGGCAGGAATTTCTCGATTCTCGCAGTAGCAGAGGGCTGCTTCGACGTTAACGAGGCTAAGATGAAGAAGAAGGAGCGCGCACGTCTTCGCACCGAGGCGGGCTACACCACCGCGACCTCGCGTATCGCAAAGCAGATACAGGAAATGACCGGGCTTGAGACCCGCACGGTGGTTCCGGGACATATGCTCCGCGGCGGCAGCCCGTCGGCATACGACCGTATCCTTGCGACCCAGTTCGGGGCACACGCCGCACAGCTCCTCAAGGATAAGAAGTTCGGCTATACTGTCGCAATGGTCGATGGAAAGATCACCGAGAACCTCCTCGGCGACGTTGCAATGAAAACCAAGTTCGTTCCGGTCGACTGCAAGATGGTTAAGACCGCCAAGGACATCGGTATCTCCTTCGGAGACTGACATTTAAGGAATAATCTGGCATCTATACCGCGAAGATTCGCACATATACTAAAAGGACAGAGTTTTTCTGTCCTTTTTTGTTTATTACGGCTATTGAATATTATTGTAGAATATGCTAAAATTATATCAGGATTTACCCAACGAATATTTCAGGAGGACACAAGATGTTCAATATAGCAGTCGCACAGTCCGGCGGACCTACTGCGGCGATAAACGCAAGCCTTACGGGAGTTTTCAACGGCGCAGAGCAGGAGAAGGAAGTTGACGAGATCTACGGCGCGGAAAACGGTATCGAAGGTATCCTGGGTGACAGGCTGCTGAATCTCCGCAGCATACTCATGGACGATCATGACAAGCAGCTCCTTATGACAACGCCGTCAACGATACTCGGCTCCTGCCGCTTTAAGCTGAAGGACTGGCACGAGGACGAAAGCGACTACCTCCGCATAACAGAGGTGTTTAACCGCCACAATATCAGGGCGTTTTTCTACATCGGCGGCAACGACTCTATGGATACAGTCATGAAGCTGAACAGCTATTTTGTTGCAAAGGATATTCGTATCAAGGTGGTGGGAGTTCCCAAAACCATCGACAACGACGTGACCGAAACTGATCACACTCCGGGATTCGGCTCTGCTGCCAAGTACGTGGCGTGTTCATTGCAGGAGATAATCCGCGACAGCCGCGTGTATTCTATCCCTTCCGTCACCATCGTTGAGATTATGGGCAGAGACGCCGGCTGGCTGGCGGCGAGCTCCTGCGTACTACGCGCGAACGGCGAACCCGCTCCGCACCTGATTTATCTCCCGGAGGGCGAGTTCTCCCCGGAGAAGTACCTCGAGGACGTACGTAAGGCGCAGCTCCGCTACAAGGCGGTTATTGTTGCGGTCTCCGAGGGGATCACCGCAGGCGGCGTGACTTCCGAGGTGGTGGACGCGTTCGGGCACAAGTACCTTTCCGGCGTTGGGAAGTGGCTGGAGGGCTACACCAAGGAGCACATCGGCTGCAAGGTGCGTTCCATTGAGCTGAACGTAATGCAGCGCTGCAGCTCCCATATTGCGTCGCTGACCGACCTCAATGAAGCTGAGCGTATCGGCAGGGAAGCGGTAAAAGCAGCGCTGACCTACGGCGAGAGCGGCGTAATGATGGCGTTCCGTAGAATAAGCAACAACCCCTACCGCGTGGAGATAGTCACCGCGGACATCTCAAAGATAGCGAACCAGGAAAAGAAATTCCCCCGGGAGTGGATAAATCCCGAGGGAAACAACGTGACCGTAGACGCGCTGAATTATTTCCTGCCGCTGATCCAAGGCGAACCGCAGCTTGAATTCCGCAACGGAATACCGGTGCACTTCCGCCTTGATCAGTAATTTATTGCCATAGGCTGCCGCGAGCGCTGAATGAGATGCTTCTCATAATCGTCGTGGCGTGATCTTGATAGAATATAACTCCCGATGAACGGCGCGAATTTTGAGAAGAGTTCGCGCTGTTCTTCTGTTTTCAGGAAAATGCAGTCCGGTGAGAACTGCTCGTTCCTGACTCCGAGCCGGTATACCTCGTCCTGCGCGCGCCGAAGCCGCGAAAGCTCCTGAAAGCGGAATTCCGCCGCCTGCCGTGATATTCCGCACAGCTTTTCGATTTCCGTTGCGGAGGACACCCCGCAGAAATGCAGCACGGTCAGCGGCGCCAGGAGCTCCGCGGCGAAATCGTCGGCTTCGCGCTCCTGCCGCTGAGTGAGCAGTGTGGGCGGATCGGTGATGTGTCCGGACAGCAGGTGTCCGACTTCGTGGGCGGCGGTCCACTTGCGGCGCGGAGCGTAGCATAGCTGACTGTTCAGAACTGCGACCATTCTGCCATCGGCAAGCATGCTGAATCCCGCGTAGCTGACCATGCGGCAGATGTCGTCCAGGCTGTTTTCAAACTGCGCCCTGAACGCCGCGTAGTCGATCACTTTTATCCCTGCGGCGGCGGCGACGGCGCTGACGCTTACCGGAAGCGATATCTGTCCGCTGATCAGAAGTGCCTGAGTACCAGTCATTTTTAATCCCCCTTATAGTCCGGAAGATTCAGGATACTCCCCGCGCCGGGACGCTTTCTGAGCCGTATCGGCTGAGGGGGAGCCTCCTTATTAAAGCTGCGCGCAGCCACCATTGTAAGTCCTTCGGTGCAGCGCTGGTGTTCTATTTCTGTGCAGGCGTCGACCAGTTCACGACCGTGGCTGTCGAGCTCCAGATACTTTTTTAAATGTACCTGTCCGGGTGCCGACGAGGCATCAAACTGGTCCGCGAAAAGCTCGTTAGGCTCGCAGGAGAGCGCTTCGAACAGTCTGTACAGCACGTTTTCCTTCGGGTGGCTGACCTCCCGCTCGTAGTTGCCAACCGCCGATGGAGTTACCCCCAGCCGCTGGGCGAGTTCCTCCTGAGTTAGCCCCGCACGCTCACGAAGCTCCTTGATACGTTTACCTATTCCCATTGTTATCTCCTTTATATTGCTTCCTTGTCGCCGTATCGACGTATCAGCTTGTCCAGACCGCTTTTCCTCAGCATAAAGATTCTTCGCTCGCTCATGTAAAGGTCGTTGGCAAGCCTTTGCCAGCTCTTGGCTAGGATAAAATACCCTTCGATGACCGCGCGTTCCTCCCCAGTCAGGAAGCTTATGTACGTAAGTGCCTCCGCCTTTGCGTCGCACATCAGGTCGATGGAGGTATTTACTTCCCGTTCCAGCCTGGCGAGCTTTGCTACGGTCTCCCGCGCGTATGCGGAGGACTCCACAGCGCGCTTCGAGATCCGGTGGAGCTGCTCTATATGTTCGATCTGCGTTTTGATCTCCAGTTCAAGGGAGCGGGCGCGTTCCAGCACCGCTATCACATCTGCCATTTTCATCACTCCGGTTTCATATAAATTTGCATTCATGCACTAGCTTATCTGTGAACAGTATATCACAAGATACTTGTTTTTGTCAAGAGGTTTTCTGCAAATTTACAAAGAAAATTTCATTTTCTGATTGAATAGTGAACAAAACCTCCACTAAAATGAATTTTGGGAAAATAAAAATTTCATCAAGTTAGAAGCTGCATTGCATGGGGAAGCAGACATAGTTACCGCTTAAATGAGGTGAACTCATAAAAATGGCTTGGCAATAGGGTTTTGGGTGTGCTGAAGCACATGTGAGCTTCACAGAGAAAAAGCGGCTCTGAATGGCTGATTTTGCAGGAATGTCCCGAAGGCACTGGAGTTTTTCGTAAAATAAACTGTGCAATATATACAACTTGGGCACAATTATATTGTTGCAAATGAATAAAAAGCATTTTTGAGATGAAAAAATCTCAAAACTATCTTGCAAAAACGAAATTATTGTTGTATAATATATTCAGCCGCTGGAGAGCGGAACATATTTCCGTCAGGCATAAGACGTTACTGTGTAGAACGGTGCATTGAAACGCCCGCGGAGGACTATTTTTAGGAGGTTACTTAACAATGGCGTTAACTAACAAATATCTTGCAGATCTTCTTGAGACCGTTAAGAAAAGAAATCCCGGCGAGCCTGAGTTCATTCAGGCGGTAACTGAGGTTTTCGAGACCCTTCAGCCTGTTGCTGAAAAGAGACAGGACCTCATCGACGCAGGCGTTTTCGACAGAATCGTTGAGCCTGAGAGACAGATCATCTTCCGCGTTCCGTGGGTTGACGACAACGGCAAGGTACAGGTAAACAGAGGTTTCCGTATCCAGTTCAACTCCGCTATCGGTCCGTACAAGGGCGGTATCAGACTGCACCCCTCCGTATATATTGGTATCATCAAGTTCCTCGGCTTCGAGCAGATCTTCAAGAACTCCCTGACCACCCTTCCTATGGGCGGCGGCAAGGGCGGTTCCGACTTCGACCCGAAGGGCAAGTCCGACGGCGAGGTTATGCGTTTCTGCCAGAGCTTCATGACTGAGCTTTGCAGACACATCGGTCCTGACTGCGACGTTCCCGCTGGCGATATCGGTACCGGCGGACGTGAGATCGGCTACATGTTCGGCCAGTACAAGAGAATCCGTGACGAGTTCTCCGGCGTTCTCACCGGTAAGGGACTTACCTACGGCGGTTCTCTCGCAAGAACTGAGGCTACCGGCTTCGGTCTGTGCTACTTCACCGACGAGATGCTCAAGGCTAACGGCAAGAGCTTCAAGGGTCAGACCGTCATCATCTCCGGTTCCGGTAATGTTGCTATCTACGCAACAAAGAAGGCTACCGAGCTTGGCGGCAAGGTAGTTACCGTATCCGACTCCAACGGTTACATCTACGATCCGGACGGCATCGACCTTGATGTTGTTAAGCAGATCAAGGAAGTTGAGCGCGGCAGAATCAAGGAGTATGTAAACAGAACCTCCCACAAGAACGCTGAGTACCACGAGGGCAGCGTTTGGGGCGCTAAGATCAAGGCTGACATCGCTCTGCCCTGCGCAACCCAGAACGAGATCAACGGCGACTTCGCTAAGAACCTCGCTGCAAACGGCGTATATGCAGTAGCAGAGGGTGCTAACATGCCTTCTACTCCTGATGCTATTGAAGTTTACTTCGATAACAAGATGCTCTACGGTCCCGCAAAGGCTGCAAACGCAGGCGGCGTTGCTACTTCCGGTCTTGAGATGAGCCAGAACTCCATCAGATATAGCTGGACATTCGAGGAAGTTGACGAGAAGCTCCACAATATCATGGTTTCCATCTTCAAGAGCTGCGATGAGGCTGCTAAGGAATATGGCATGCCCGGCAACTACATGGCAGGCGCGAACATCGCGGGCTTCCTGAAGGTTGCAGAGGCTATGAAGGCTCAGGGCTGCGTTTGATTCTGTCGGTCTGAAACATGAGTGACAACAAGAATCATATGTTGAAGAAAGATGCAGATCTTGTCCGCGGCGGAAAAACCGAAAAGGATATCCATCTGCATAACGAGCTTCACCCTGCCGACCGCAAGAACGGAAAGGGTGTCAAAGAGAGCAAGCAGTTCCATGAGAATTGCAACTTCAACCTGAATCATACTAAATAAAAATTTCCCCCTGCCGCACGGCGGGGGGGAATCTTTATTTAGAGGTGACCTTTAGTAAGTAAAAAACGGTCACAAGTCGTGACCGCTTTTTTATTTGTTTGAAAATAATTCAGTGAGCCGCTGTTTTATCTCGTTGTATCGCTATACTGGAACAGGGAGCTCGCTGCCGTTTGACATTACGACGCAGTACGGCTTCAAAAGTGTGATATGATCAAGATTTATCGCATAACATCTGTGTATGAGGACAAATCTCCCGCCGGCTTTTTCAACGAATGATGAAATGTTTATCCTGGCGTTGATTATTCCGGAGAAGCAGCAAATCTGGCAGTTGCGACCGTCTGACGTAGCGTAAAGTATGTCATTTCTTGGAATGAATCGGGTGCAGTCGTCGGTGTCCGTGATGATCATTCTGTCTGAAGAACAGTTCTGCTGGTTCAGCGCCGAACCAGCCGGGATCATCGCTGAATTAAACGCATTCCCGTAGACAGACTCGGACATGCTGTCAGGCTTGGTTACGCCGATGTGCTTGAGCTTAAGTTCACCCAGCCCGGAAAGCTCCCATATGAACACGCAATACTGCTTCATGTACACCATGTCGTCAGAATCGGAGATGGGAGAGAGCGTGTACTTTCCGATGACAGTGCACGCGCTACCGCAGTTCTGCGCAATAATGAACATTTTATCAGTCAGCGTGCTTTTGATAATGCCGCTGATCGCAGTTGGTATGAAATTGCATACTTGCTGCTGACCCTGGATAATAGAATGATTAAGGGCGTCAGTCAGACTGAAGTCCTCGTCTATGTATTTCAGCAGCAGACTCGTATCCTGCTGCCAGAATTGCTCCAGTATCGCTTGAGTAAGGTCGATAGCAAGAGCTGTGTTTTCGCTGGTCAAATTTAGATCTGCCTTTCTTTGGATTATTACTGTCTGGTACGGATAACAGAAATCAAAAGAAAGAAAAGTAAAAATGATATGAAGCAGACAGCCGATCCGCTTCTCTTAAACAGATTATATCACATTGTCTATAGTTTGTCAAGTTCTTTCGGTATTTTCATATAGATTAGCACATATAAGCGTTGGTCCAAAGTGCCAAGTAGTCTGACGATTTTTGGTTACGCATGGGAGGTCATTCGTGCGAAATATATTGAAAACCCGGTTTTTTTCTGGTATAATATGCACAAGTTTCGTGAGCGTTGTGAATTTGCCTTTGATTAAAATGGCAGACCGGGGTGGAAAATGGCAGGGTATACATACTCTAAAAGGAAAAAACAAGTCAAAACGGTAAAGAAACAAAGCATACAGGCGCGAAAAAACATCGATACGGAATATGAGTTGCCTGCCGCACCCTATGGATTAAAACACGTTGACCCGGTTTACATGCTGACAGACGGTTTCTCAAAGCGGTTTGACGCCGTGGGAACAGAACGCGCCAGACAAATGGCGGGAAACAGCGAACAATTCCAGCGTACCGACAGAGAGAATTCCAGTACAGGCGGCGGTTTAGGTTCCAGAAAAGTTAATGATCGGGAGTCGACCGTGGCTGCTGATTCGCAACGTGAATCAGATGAATGCCCTTTTGCAGACAAGTTTTCGTCGTATGCATTCCGGGGTGGGAAGCTTGCCAACGCCGTTATGGCGGGGCAGGGACGTCAGGTGTTTACTGTCTGCCTTTCAAGGGCGCTGGGCAGGAGTTTTCACGGCTCTGAACGGCAGAAAAAACTACTCGGGAGCGCTAACGATTTTCACGTTGGAAACACTTCCGCGAGGGTCATGTTCAACCGCGACGCGCAGTCTGCTGTGAGCCTCGTGACGGACGCGCTCCGTGGAAGCACAAGGATACTTGAGCTGTTTAGGAATCTTGCGAATGGCAGTGATCAGAGGTCAGACGCACCGCTGGAAATGCGCAATATCGACACGCTGAAAATGGCGTTTCCTTTTTTGCAGACCGACGATGATAAGCGGCTTCTACTGTCCTGCAAGAGCCGTCTGAAGGAGCTTGAGAACTCAAAAAATCCGAAATCTGAGAACGCAGCACGGCTTCTCAGGGCGGCAGTGATAAAGCATACCGCCGTGCTTCGCAGAAAAGAGGAGCAGCAGCGGAACTTCCTCACAAAGCTGAACGAGATCAACAGCAACGTGCGTGAAGCCGAAAAACTGTTCAGCTCCGACGGATTTGCCGAGCAGGCGCTCCGCGAGGCGGAGGAGCTTATGGAGGGAACTCCGCCCGATGATGATAAGCGCCGCGAAGCCTCATTCGAAGCCGCTTCGGCGGTCGCGGACTTCTTTTCAGGTCTGAGAGGAGACGAAAATGGAACAGCTCGGCAAAACGAAGCAAACCAGCCGGAAACCGGCGCACCAGAAAAAACCACAAAATCATAGCCGCCAGGCTGTGTTTTGCCCGGAGATCCTGTCTGCGGCGGCCTCCGCGGCAGAGCATTCGCTGAGCGAATCGCTGCTGGGAGTGCCTCCCGAACAGCTTCTGAGCGCTGGAAATCAGATCCTGCTCAGACTTACGGGCCGCGAGCTCCAGGTTATCTCTAACCAGGAAATGCGTTTTTCTGAACAATCCCCGGAAAACGCATTCGAGCAGGTTCCGGCGGGTCTGGAGTTTCAACAGCCGGTATTTTCGGGTCAGCTTATCACGCCGACCAACATAAATGATATCTCAGCAGGGAGCCAGTAATGGATTATTCCGAAATTGTAAGAAGCGAGCTTTTGCAGCGAGGTCTGAATTTCATCGAGGAATACGGCGCGTTTCAGTTTACCATGAGCAGCGGACAGCGCCGGTGGCGCACTCTGCTGAGCGCTGAAAACAACGCGCTGATTTGCTGCGCGCAGTTCCCGTGGATATCCGGAGGCTGCCTGAAAACGCTGAACCAGCTAAACGCTGAGGCCGCGCTCGGGTGCTTTCTGCTGACGGAAGGACGCATTGTGTTTCGCTGCGGTGCAGAGGTCTTTGACCCGCTGACCGCCGGAGAAACCGCGATATCGCTTCTGCGGCTGAGCGGAAATACAGTCTGCCGATACTGGGAACGCGTAAGGTTCTGCGGAGGTACTGATGAGCTTTGATTATTCCAGAGCGGGGAAACGCTTTGCAAGCCAGAACGAGCTTCTGGACTGCTTTGCGGACGTCCTCGATCTTCACATATATTACATCTACAAATATCACTACTGGGTCAGCCCGGAAAACAGCATGCAGGGCATGCTCGGGGTTGTCGTTACCCGGGAGGAGTTCGAAAAGGGACTGCTCCGGGCTTCCGGCGGAACTGCATGGGAGAGCCTGAGCGACGATGAGACCTCCGAAATCGAAATGACCAGGGAGTACTTTTTCGGAAGGGTTCTTGCGACTCCGGACGACTGCGGATTCCCGGTTTTCGGAGTTGAAAACGCGTTCAGAACGGACAGATTCCGCTTCCTGACGGTGCTTACGCTGCTTTGCTGCGATGTGGAGCGCCGTTACGAGAAGTTGTTTGCATTCCTACAGGACGATATCTCGAAAAAACTCCCGACAGCCGACACGATGATACGTCTGTGGGCGGAGCCGGGCAGGCGCATAGCGGATTACTACCGCTATTTTTCAGAGCAGGACGCGCTGATGAAGTACATCTGCGCCCCCGTAGAGGGTACCCTCTGCACCCGGCAGCTCCAGCTTTCTGAGCCAATTATCCGGTACCTTACAGGCGGGGAGTGCGCGTATCCCGTGTATTTTCCGCAGGAGGATCCCGGGCAGGCTTACATAATGGCGGAAATCGCGGAGCAGGCGGCGGCAGCGGCGGAGCGTTCGCTGAACGGCGCCCCCGCAGTGATATGCCTGTGCGGTAAGCGCGGCAGCGGCAGGAAGTTCCTGATAAAGCACTGCGCACGGAGGTGCGGCGAGAGCGTTGCGTTCATTTCGGCTGCGGAGCTTATCTCAGCGGATGATACGGCGGAGGCGTTCCGGCGGGCGGTCTGCGAGGCTGCTCCGAGGGGAGCGGCGCTCTGCATTACCGATTTTGAGCAGTTCCTTGAGGAAGAAAACCGCGCGAAGCTGGCTGAACTCTCAGCGGAGCTTTCAGACAGCGGGCGCTTCCTCGGTACTCATATATTCATAACCACGCAGCAGCGCTGGCAGACTGAAATTCCAGGCGCGGGCACGCTTCTTCTAACGCTGGAGATTCCTGATACCGACGAGGATCAGCGGCTAACACTGTGGCGGCACGCGCTGTCCGGTCTGGAGCTTTCCGAAAGCGTCGACCCGGCGGAGATGGCGGCGAAGTTCCGGTTTACCCCGGGACAGATAGCCGCGGCGGCGAACCGTGCCAGGGAGCTTTCCCAAGGAGGAGTAACGCCGGAGCTGCTGCACGAATGCTGCTACGCTCAGGTGGTGGTAGGGCTGAATACGCTCGCCACGCCTATAAAGCCCGCTTATTCCTGGGAGGACCTTGTGCTCCCGGAGTCCGAGATAAAGCTGCTGAAAAGCGCGCTGACCCACGTGAAGTACCGCCATAAGGTCTACACGGAGTGGGGATTCTCGAAAAAGGCGGCTTACGGCAGGGGACTGTCGGTGCTGTTTTCCGGGCCTCCCGGCACGGGAAAGACGATGGCGGCGCAGGTCATAACGAATCAGCTTCATATGCAGCTTTTCAAGGTGCAGCTTTCTCAGATAGTCAGCAAGTACATCGGCGAGACCGAGAAGAATCTACGGCGGGTTTTTACCGAAGCAAAAAACGCAAACTGCGTGCTGTTCTTTGACGAGACCGACGCACTTTTCGGCAAGCGCTCCGAGGTCAAGGACTCCCACGACCGACATGCGAACATAGAGACCGCGTATCTGCTCCAGCAGATGGAGGAATACGACGGCGTTGTGCTGATGGCGACGAATCTCCTTCAGAATATCGACGAGGCGTTCATGCGAAGGATAAGCTTTGTGGTCGCGTTTCCGTTTCCGGACGCCCCCACGCGTAAGCTGCTGTGGCGCAAAATGCTGGACGCGAAGGCTCCGACGGAGAACATCGACTACGATTTCCTCGCTGAGAACTTCAAGATGGCTGGAGGAAATATCAAGAACTGCGTGATACATGCGGCGTTTCTTGCGGCTTCAGAGGGTTCTCCGATAGGAATGCGCCATCTGCTGACCGGAATAGTCAACGAGCAGCGCAAGAACAACACAGTTGTGCTGCGCGAGGATCTTAAACAGTACGCCGACCTTGTTTTCGGCGAATGACACAGGTTAGTTTATCCGACAGGATCTACTATAAACGAAGATCTGCTGTCCGGCGGACTTCACAAAATTTATTTGAGAGGAGGCACTGATCTTCTTGCAGCCCGCGAAAGCCGGAAAGCTGGAATGGAGATCAGAAACAAGTTATGCCAGAGTATTTATCCCCAGGTGTGTATGTTGAGGAATACGAGTCCGGCGCAGTTCCCATGGAAGGCGTTGGAACAAGCACGGCAGGCTTTGTAGGTCTTGCAGAGAAGGGCGACGTTATCGGAAAGCCGCAGCTTGTAACAAGCTTCAGCGACTATGTTCGCATTTTCGGCGGTTATCTTTCCGAGACGAAGTACGGCGACAAGAGATTCCTGCCGTATGCGGTCGAGCACTTTTTCATCAACGGAGGCTCTAGGGCTTTTGTTATGAGAGTCTGCCCGGATGACGCAAAGTGCGCTTCCACCAAGAGCGATTCCATACTGAGCTTCACCGCAAGGAATCCCGGCGAGTGGGGCAATCGTATCAAAGTGACCGTATCCCCCGTATCCCGCGTAAAGACGCAGGTCTACGAGGTCGAGGGAAACAGCGCGACTGTAAGAAGCGTTGACGGCTTCAACATCGGCGACGTAGTCGAGTTTGCGGACGGCAAGACCTCCGTTTATAACCGCATCACCGCCATTGAGGAAAAGACGATCTCCTTTGAGAATCCCGTCAGCCCCTCCATCATCGACAAGAACCTTGTACCCACGAAGTTCATCAAATCCAGCGAGATAGACGTTTCCGTAAAGTACGGCGACGTCAAGGAGGATTACCTGTTCGTATCCCTCAACACCGAATCCGCGGACTACATATGTTCCAGAATGTCCAGAAGCGAGCTTGTGACCGTTGAGGTCTCCGCTAAGCCGGCGAAGCCCATGGTTCCCGAGGTAAAGGACAAGGAAAAGAAGGACGCGGCTCCCGCAGCGGTTTCCGGTATCGTAGCTCCGTTTGACGCGGTAGGCGGCAAGGGCGATGCTATGATACTCCAGCTCACAGGCGGAACCGATGGCAATGCAGGTTCCGTAGCGGCTTCCGACTACATCGGCAAGGACGGCGGCCCCGGCAGAAGAACAGGCATACAGGCGTTCATCGAGAACTCCGACGTAAGCATAATGTCCGTTCCGGGTATCACGATACCTGAGGTTCAGATGTCCCTTATCGCGCACTGCGAGAACATGAAGAGCCGCTTTGCAGTTCTCGACATGCCGAAGGACAGAAAGAAAACAGACGAGCTGCTTGAATATCGCGACATGTTCGATTCAAGCTACGCTGCGTTCTATCACCCGTGGATTCAGATTTTCGACCCGCTCTCAAAGAAGAACGTGTTCGCGCCGCCTTCCGGCTCAGTGCTTGGCGTTTATGCACGCACTGACAACACCGTCGGAGTTCACAAGGCTCCCGCAAACGAGGTCGTACGTTCCTGCACCGGACTTGCAAGCAGCTACAACACCGCCGAGCAGGATCTGCTCAACCCGAAGGGCGTGAACCTTATCCGCTCCTTCCCGGGCAGGGGTATCAGGATCTGGGGCGCGAGAACCGCTTCCTCCAACGCGACATGGAAGTACGTTAACGTACGCCGCCTGTTCATTTACCTTGAGGAATCCATTCGTGCAAACACCAACTGGGTAGTGTTCGAGCCGAACACCGAGGCTCTGTGGGGCAGAGTAAAGAGGACGGTGGAGATGTTCCTCGCAAGCACATGGAGAAGCGGAGCGCTGGCAGGCACTTCCCCCTCCGAGGCGTTCTTTGTTGATATCGGCAGGAACACCATGACCCAGGACGACATCGACAACGGCAGACTGATCTGCGTTATCGGCGTAGCTCCCGTAAAGCCCGCTGAGTTCGTCGTATTCAGAATCGGTCAGTACACCAGCGAGAGCAACGGTTGATTTTTGTAGGAAAGGAATGAGAGTAAATGCCGGAAATTAGATATCCGTTCAAGAATTTCAGATACAAGGTGGAGTTCAACGGCACCGAGGCTGCCGGCTTCAGCGAAGTATCTGGCGCAGACATCTCTGTTGACGTTATCGAGTACAGAGAGGGCAACGAAGTACGCACCACACCCAGAAAGCTCGCAGGTCTGACGAAATACGGCAACATTACGCTGAAATGGGGCGTAGTAGGTTCGCTGGAGATGATGGAGTGGCTGCACACCGTGGCTTCCGACAACACCTCCGGTCCGACCGGTATCGAGCGCAAGACCATCACAATAAAGCTCCTTGACGACACCGGAGCAGAGGGCCCGAGCTGGGAGATAATCAATGCATGGCCCACGCATTACACCGCGCCTGACCTCAACGGTCTCGGCGGCGAGGTAGCTATCGAGACTCTGGAGATATGCCACGAGGGCGTAAACAGAATAGACGGCGGATCAATGGACTCCGCAACACCGTCTGAGAACTGATAAACAGTAACTGAAAACAGAACCGCCGTCGGTTCTTCGGTGCGACCGTTGAGCCGATGGCGATATCTGGTTTTTTCAGGCCGGAGGAAAAAATGAGCTTTCAGACAGAATTTGAATTTGAACTCCCCAGAGGGTATGTCGACCAGAACGGCGAGGTGCACAAGCGCGGCGTCATGAGGCTGGCGACTGCCGCTGATGAAATAATGCCGCTGAGGGATCCCAGAGTTCAGCAGAACCCGGGGTACCTGACTGTGATACTGCTTTCCCGCGTGGTAACGAAGCTGGGAACATTGCAGGCGATAAACAACCGCGTAATCGAGAACCTGTTCACCATCGACATGGCGTATCTGCAAGATCTCTACCAGCGCATAAACATGCAGGAGGTACCGGCGTACAAGGTCGTCTGCCCGCACTGCAATAAGGAATTCGACCTTCCGTTGGATTTTTTAGAAAAGTAGAGCTGTCGCTGTATCCCCAAGACAAGCTCTATGAGGAAATGACGTTTCTGGGGTATTACCTTCACTGGAGCCACGACGAGCTGATGACCCTGGAACACCGCGAGCGCCGCAGATGGTGCACGGAGGTGTCTCAGATAAACAAGAAGCTCAGCGGGCAGAAGGAAAAGAAGAACCTGTTTGAGAAGTAAGGGGGCGGCTAATGGAGAGCAGACACACCGGCGGGAATTTCAAAGTTATAATCGCTCCCATTGAGCTGACCGGGAATTTCTCAGCGGTTTCCGGGCTGAATGCCGAGCTTGAGTGCGAGGAGTATATCGAGGGCGGAACGTTCCGGCCGGTGTACCTACCGAAAGGGCTGAGGTACGGAAGGATAGTTCTTCAGCGTGGAACTGCAACGCTGGAACCGCTGGCGCTGTGGTTTGATATGGTGAGAGCCGGGTCGCACGTCAGGTACCCTATGGTGATAACGATGATGGACAGCGCCGGAAAGCCAGTCAAGATATGGACGGTGCTTGACGCAATGCCGGTGAAGATAGACTACGGCACGCTGGACGCTATGAGCGGCAGCGTGGTTCTTACCACGGTCGAGCTGGTGCACGGAGATATCGTCACGATAATGTAAGGAAAGGAGCATGCTTAGTGGAAAGTATCACTGCTGCAAGGAATATCAGCGGTCTGGAGCCGATGAGCGTGCTTCATGGAATTGCTCCGCTCTGCGTTCCGATGAGCGTTTCCGGGGACTTCGCCGACGAAGTGGGAAATCGCGCGGTCCCGCGTATCGTTTCGCTGTGGGAGCGGCTAGGACTGTTCTATATGCTCGAACAGCCGCAGACTGCTCCGGTGAGCAATACGCACGTTACGGTGAACAATTTCACGGCGCAGATGATATTTCGTCTCTGTTCATTTTCACATACCGACAGGCTGATTGAAAGATATCAGCCCGGCTCTGTATTTCCGGAAAATATCCGCAGGGCGTCTCAGGAGAACGTCCGCATGATACGTTCAGCGGAAATGCGGAGGGTATTCCGCGCGCTCACGGAAAACAGCAGGTACACCGAGGAGGTCGGCAGGGTATTCCGGCTGATTTTCGAAAAGGAGACCGGCGGCATTCCGCTTCAGACGGTCTGCCGGGCGCTCGGGGCGCTGCTTGGCTCGAGCGGAGGCGGCGCGGTCTTCACGGCTCAGCAGCGCAGAATATTCGAGCATATTGCCGCCGTGCTTGGAAGCGAGTACCCGGAAAGCCCCGCCGCCGTCGAGATAAGCCGTCTTGGAGCTGCCTCCGGCTTCACCGAGGAACAGCGTGCGCATATTCTCTCAGCGGTTGGCAGAACCGGGAACCGTCCGCAGACTGACGCGGCGCAGATGGTGGTTCAACTGGCTGAGCGCGGGAAATCCGCCGTGGAAGCGGCAGAACTTATCCGCAGCGAGGTCAGAAGCTACGGCTTTACCGAGCGGCATTACGACCGCGAATCCATTCGGGAGATGATCGGTGCAGTTCCGGGCAGAATAGCTCCGGCCGGCAGGTCGGCAGCGTTCCTCGCGGCTGATCCTGAGAGCGCCGCGGCGCGCAATGGAGCCGCCAGACCCGCAGGAGGTATTTACGAAGCGGCGGCGCTGCTGTATCAGGAGCTGTCCGGCACTGGAAGCGATGATTCGGCAGGGAAAACAGATAGTTCCACGACTCAGCGGAACGTTGAATTCCGGCGGCTCTCCGGGAAAATGACCGCCGGGATATCGGCTGTTTTTTCTGATATTCTCAATAGCGCGCAGTATAGTTTAAACAATCCCCGCTATCAGGCGGAGCGCAGAATTCCAGAACGGATTTTCCGCGAGAACGTTCTCGGCAAAGCGGTTTCCGCGAACGCAGAAACAGGCAAGCCGGGAGGGATAGGAATTCCCGGAACTTCAGAGCATTCGGAAAAAGCCAAATATGCAGGCGCTTTGAATCCAGCCAGCGAGATAGCGATGAAGTTCTATGCCGATTCCCCGGCGGGAAGGCTACTTGAGCAAATTTCAGACGGCATGGTCAATTCTGAGTCCCGCCGCGGGATAAGCGAGTATTCTCGTCAATTTGAAATCCCGGTATCGGAGCTTTTGGCGGGCGCTCGGCTGAATGCAGGCGCGGGAATTGATTTCGGAGAAAAACAGGGGTTATCACAATCCGGAGAAGCACGTGTTGTTCCAATGAACAACATGGACGCTCCGCAGGACGTAACTCAGACCATGGCGCTTCCGGAACCGATTTTGAATAATTTCCAACAAGCTGAAGAGGCCGGAGCAAATTCTGTTTCGCTCTGGAGCAGCTTTGAAAAATCTGTTGAAGGTCGATTGACAAGTCTTTTTTCCGAGATTTCCAGGAACGTAAATACCGGCGGCAGAACCGCTGTGCTGTCAGAAAGTGATACGCACCCAGAATCAATGCGAACTGTGCAGAATCAGGTGTGTATTACCGCTCCGGCTTTGCGGCGTATTCTGAGTAGATTTAGCTTTGAAACTGATATTTACTCCACGGCGCAGCATAGTAATTCGGATACGGCGCTGACTTCTGTGGTAAATGAAACAACAGAGCTTCTCAGAAGGTACTCGTTTGAAGAAAATCGTCACCAGAATAGTCCGGAAACGCATATTTATCAGGATTATTCATTTCGGGAAACAAGCGGTTTTTCAGAGAAAAACACAGTCTATAATAGCTCTACCGCATTGACATTCAACAATGCAGTGCAGAAAGAAAATGAGGAGGCTCCGGCTCACTCCACATCGAAAAATACGAATCACCCCACAGGCGCAGTGCTCTCACCAGAACCGCAGAGTAACGCGGTTCAAAGGGAGCAGCTGACACTCCCGGAGCGCTCCACATCGGAAACCGCAAATCAACTCACAGGCACAGTGCTCCCGCCAGAACCGCAGAGCAACGCGGCTCAAAGAGAACAGCTGACAATCCAGGAGCGCTCCACATCGGAAACCGCAAATCACCTCACAGGCACAGTGCTCCCGCCAGAACCGCAGAGCAACGCGGCTAAAACGGAGCAGCTGACACTCCCGGAGCGCTCCATATCGGAAACCGCAAATCAACTTACAGGCGTAGTGCTCCCACCAGAACCGCAGAGTAATGCGGCTCAAAGAGAGCAGCTGACAATCCCGGAGCGCTCCACATCGGAAACCGCAAATCAGCTTACAGGCGCAGTGCTCCCGCCAGAACCGCAGAGTAACGCGGTTCAAAGAGAGCAGCTGATACTTCCTGAGCGCTCCACATCGGAAACTGCAAATCATCTTACAGGCGCAGTGTTCCCACCAGAACTGCAGAGCAATGCGGCTAAAACGGAGCAGCTGATACTTCCGGAGCGCTCCATATCGGAAACCGCAAATCATCTTACAGGCGCAGTGCTCTCACCAGAACCGCAGAGCAATGCGGCTCGAACGGAGCTGTTGACGCCCCTGGCGCAGTCCGAAACTCAAAATAATGAGCGCCGCACGGCAGGCTCCTACCGCGACAGGTTGGATAACAAAACGCTATCGGTAATCGACCAGTTGATTGCAGAAACCAGACAGCCGGTTCCAGTCCCGGAAATAAAAGAAGCAATTCCAGAACCAGAGCCGGAATTAAATTACATATCTTCTGAAAAGAGCGTGGAACCCAGCGATGTTATCCGCAGCGTGAACATAGTCCGCGAAAGCATTGTAAGGCACACAGAAAGCCACATGAGCCGCCTGATCGAACGCGCTTACAGAAACACGCTGCCAGAACAGCCGGAAAAGAAGCCGTTCACATTCCGGACGGCGGAGAATACGGAGAACATGGTAATGCTGGTTCCGCCGACTGAAATGGACAGATACAGGGCGCAGCAGCCCTACATGAACTCACTGCCGCCCATTGAATTGAAGGAGCCTCAGCCCGCTCAGGCTCCCGCCGAGAACAGCAGGACGGTCACAACTAACCGTCAGATCACGGTGAACACGAGCGTTGACGGCGGTATCAGCAGCCTGACCCGCGATGAAATTTCCAGGCTGACTGATAAGGTCTACGAGCGCATCGAGAACAGACTTGCGCGCGAGCGGCGCAGAATGGGATTATAGAAAGGGGCGAGGTAGTTGGTAGGTCCGGTCAAGGCAAAATTCAAGGTGCTCGACGGAGCAAACAAGCTGCTGAATGTCAGCGCCGTGGTTGGCGGAGCGGGTATTCCGTGCATTTTCAATCCGACTGATTTCACGATACAGCGCAGCGTGAACTACGCGCAGCACAAGATTCCGGGCAGGGACAGACCGGTGCTCCAGTTTGTAAGCGGCGAGGCAGAAGTAATGAGCTTCAGCCTGCTGTTCGATACCTACAGCGCCGGGGACGCATCCAACCAGCCGCTGACGGCGCTCTCGGCAGCCGCGCCAGACCTCCTCAAGCAGGACGTCCGCGTATACACTGCGCCGCTGATGAAGCTTACAACGGTCAATTCCGATACCCACGCACCCAGCCTGGTGGAATTCGTGTGGGGATCTATCAGTTTCAAGGGATTTATCATGTCGATATCGCAGAGGTTCACGATGTTCGCATTTGACGGCAAGCCGGTGCGCGCGGTAGTCGACATTCAACTGATATCAGACAAGAAAGACAACAACGTCCGCAATTCTCCTGACAGGACGAAGGCGCGGACTATCTCCGAAGGCGACAGGCTCTGCGCCTTTGCCTATGCGGAATACGGCGACTGTTCCGAGTGGCGCAGAATAGCCGAAGCGAACGATATCGACGACCCGCGCAGGCTTGAGCCAGGAACGGACATCGTGATACCGCCGATACTCTGAGCATGAGAAAGGAGGCTGCGCCATGGAACTGAACAACGAGGAACTTCTTCTGCCTCAGTGCCGTGTTTTTGTTGACGGCAGGCAGATAAAGGCTTCGGAGGAAATGATAGAATCCGTGAGCGTGCAGCTTTCTGCTTCCCAGATGTCGAATAGCTGCGAGGTTGTGATATTCTGCGACCATGACCACGGAAGGAGCACCATCGGAAATATCATCAGCAGGGCTTCCGCGGGGAAAAAGATACGGGTCGAGATGGGGTACAGGCTGACGAAGCCGGTTTTCCTGGGGTACATCAACGCCGCCGGGGTCAGCTTCTCAGAGGACGGCGTGACTCTCACGCTATCCTGCCTGGACGCCCGGGGTCTCCTGATGGGGAACACCTCCCGTGAAAGCTTTGAAAATAAGAGCGTGAGCCAGATAGTAAAGGAACTCCTGGAGCCGGTCAGAGGCTACACTGACGGCATCACCGTTTCTGTCCCCGGAGCCGCCGACAAGGAGTACCCCATAGTGAGCCACGACATGGACGATTACCAGTTCGTGTGCATGCTTGCGAAGCTGAGCGGCTGTACCTTCTACATGTCCGGCACAAAGCTGAAATTCGTGAAGGATATCTACTCCACCGCGACGGTTCAGCAGCGTTACTCCTGGGGTAAGAACATGCTGAGCTTTGAGCGCACCGTGGAGCTGTCCGGACAGCTCGGGAAGGTGCGCGTGTACGGCACCGTCCCAGAGACCCTCGAGGATTTCTGCGCGGAAGCTTCTCCGCTGGGCGGCTCGGGAAAAAGCGGCGCGGGACTGTGCCCGCCGATACGCTCGAAGGTGCTGGAGAAGGTCAGCAAAACGGTGAAGAGCCAGAGCGAAGCCCGGACCTACGCTGAATCCCTCATGCGGGAAGCCTGCCTGAAGCTGTGCACCGGAACCGCTACAGTCCCCGGAAACGAAGCTCTGCTTCCCGGCACGAAAATAAAGTTCGGCGGGCTTGACCCCAAGCTGAACGACACGTATTACATCACGGGAATAACCCACACGTTCAGCGCGGGTGGATTCCTGACGAGGATAGATTTCTGTTCCCCTACAGATTAACGGAGGTGAGCGTATGCAGAGCATGGCGGATATGCTGTCCGCACCCGGCGGAAGCCAGCAGAAATGCACCGGGATAGCACTGGCGGAGGTCACTGCGATAAAGGACCCTAAGAACCACGGCAGGGTAAAGTGCAGATATCTCACCGCTGACAAGAACCTCGGCGAGACCGGCTGGATATACTGCCTCACGCCGTTTGGCGGGAAGGAGTACGGCTGCTTTTTTCACCCGGGTATAGGCGATATAGTGGCGCTCGCATACGAGGACGGCGACGTACACCGCCCGTTCGTTATAGGCAGCCTGTGGGCAAAGAAAAACACTCCTCCGGCGTTGGTAAGCGACGGCAAAAACGAGATCTTCAAGCTGATAACGCCGAACAAGAGTTACGTTGAGTTCAGCGACGCGCCGAAAAAGGAGCACATCACAGTATCTACTCCGAAGGGTCACAGAATAGACCTCGACGACGAGAATGACGTTATTTCCGTGACAGACGGCAAAAACAAGCTGGATATCAGCGGAAAGAGCGGTTCCGTGGAGCTGACCTGCGAAAAGAAGCTCACGATAAAGGTTGGCAGCGGAGTCACGATTACCTGCGATGGAAATTCCGGGGCGGTGGAGATCAAGACCAACTCAAAAATAGAGCTGAACTCCGCGAAAATCGGCGTGAAGGCAAGCGGCGAGGCGAGCGTGGAGGGCAGCGGCTCAGTGACTGTGAAGAGCAGCGGCGTGATGACGATAAAGGGTTCAATGACCAAGATAAACTGACGGGAGGGTACACGGCATGGCAGACAACAAGGGGTTCATGGGCAGGGGGTTCAGCTTCCCGTTCAGGGTAGACCCGTCAACGAACCGCATAGCCATGAGTAGCGCCGGGCAGGACGTCGAGGAGGCGATACGCATAATACTCCGCACGAATCTCGGCGAGCGGGTGATGCTTCCGGAATTCGGCACAGCCGCCGGTGAGTTCCTGTTTTCCGACAGCCGTGCGGAGCGTATCGCAGCGCTTGAAGAAAGCGTCCGCGAAGCGCTTGAGCAATGGGAGCCGCGTATCATGGATATCGACGTGCAGGCAGCGCGCGAAAGTTCCGGGGGAGTGCTGAATATTAACATCAGTTACACGCTGCGCGCTACAAACAACCAGTTTAACATGGTCTATCCGTTTTACATGATGGAAGGTGAGGGCAGATGAATATACCAAAACTTGACGGCAGAACCGCTGCGGATATTCTTGCCCTTATCGGCAGGAAAAGCGGCTCGTACACTCCGGAGTGGCGTTTTGACCCGCAGTCCCCGGACGGCGGAACGGCGCTTGCAATACTGTTCTCTGAGATGTTCTGCGGTACTATCGACCGCCTGGACAGATTCCCGGACAAATGCAGTCTTGAATTCCTGAATATGCTCGGCGTCAGTGCGAAGCCGGTGTCCCCCGCAGTGGGTACTGCCGCAGCGCGCATAGCCGAGGGCGCGGAGGAGCGCGTATACATAAAAAAGGGAACTCAGCTTTTCACGGACAGGGGCGAGGAGCGCATAGTGTTCGAGACCTCGGAAGGGTTCTTTGCAGTTCCGGCAAAGCTGACCGATATTTTCATGACCGCCCCCGCCGAGGACGTCATAACGCGCACCGAAATACCCGGGGAGCTTCCTGTTAAGCTGTTCCGTCCGCAGGCTGAGAGAAACCTGGAGCGGCATTGCTTCACATTGTCGAACGGCGCAGTGCTGCGGCTGGACGGCGCTGCGGAAATTATGGTGAAGTTTGGCGGGACCTCCGGGCTGCGCGATGTTTCCTATCAGGAAGCGCTCAGCTCTGAAAATGTAAAATGGAGCATTCCCGGCGAGAACGGTGTAATTCCGCTTGAGGCGCGCCCCGGCGCGGACTGCGTGATACTTTCGAAACCGGAGGGAAAGGCAGTCCCGGCTGATGAAAACGGCGTGCGTGACGATGAAAACGGCAGATTCCGCATTATGTGCGAAATGACACGCAGTGAAAAGTCGGAGTTTCTGGCAGCGGATATAGCGTACCTTAGCTGCCGAGGGAACGACGACCCGGAGACCCTCCGTGGCAGACTTCCCGACAGGCTTTATTCCAACGATACGGAGCTTCCGCAGATAGAATGCGGATACGTTTTCGGAAGGGAGCCGAGCGCCTACGATTCGCTTTATATCGCCTGCGACGAGGCGTTCAGCAAGGCGGGGGCGCAGATAACCGTGGATATATCGGTCGGAACCGTGGTGGTTCAGAACGGCGACGTTCAGTCGGAGCCGCAGTTTGATCAGAAACTTGTCGTGGACAAGGGAGACCTTCGGGTAAATACCCCGGACGACGTGTATATTTCCGGCATAGTGTGGGAGTACTGGAACGGCACCGGCTGGGCGAGACTTGAGGTCAGCGGCGACGTGAATCCGTTTTCCTGCGCTGGTTCCGACGGCAGGCGGAGGCTGAGCTTCACCTGCCCGGAGGATTTTCAGCCGTCCGTGCAGAACGCCTACAGCGGGCTGTGGCTGCGCGCGAGGATCCGGGAGGTACACAACCGGTTCAGCATGAACGCACGCTGGCTGCTTCCGCTGGTGAAGTCGATCGAGCTGCGGTTTGACTACGGTGCCGGGTACGTTCCGGCGGAGACGGTAACAACGCTGAATTCCTGCCGCAGGAACTCCTATGAGATGAGCGGCACCCGTACTCGAATGGAGCTTTTCTCCACAATGCCGGACAGCGGAAACACAGTGTACATGCGGTTCGACAAGGCTCCTGCGGGGCTTCCGGTGAATCTGTACATGGATTTCGAGGGCGAAACGGACGTTCCTCAGGCACTGAAGTTCTCCTATTATTCCGGCGGTCAGAACGGCGGCTGGCGCGAGCTGCGCGCAGTAGACCGCACCGGAGGATTCTGCGCAGGCGGGATAATATCGCTGTACGCTCCCGACGACTTCGCCAGGGCGGAGTTTTTCGGAGTTGAAGGTTACTGGATAAGGGCGGAGGAGCCTTTCGGCGCAGAGCGGTCGAGACCTGTTCCTCCGCTGACTCTGGCTGAAATGAACGCGGTGCGGATAACGCAGAAAACGACCGTTACAGGCGAGCGCCGCACTGCACGCGCGGGCGCGAAATACCAGAGTATCACGCTGTCGCATTCTCCGGTAATAGAGTGCGCAGTGTGGGTCAACGAGCTTGGAGAAACTCCGGTGAGCGAGCTTCAGGAGCTGCTGAGGGATTCCCCCGCAGACGTGAGGGTCGTAAACGGAGACGACGGGCTTCCCGCCGAGTGGTGGGTAAGGTGGCGGCTCACGGAAAACCTCGGGGAATGCGCCGGAGATGTCCGGTGTTTCGAGCTTGACAGCTCCGCCGGAAAGCTGACCTTCGGAGACGGAGCATGCGGGCGTATCCCGGCGTACACCAGCGACGCGGAGGTGATCGTCGACTATTCCTGGGGCGGCGGCACGGCGGGTAATCTTCCGGCGGGCGCGCTTGACGGACTTATCACCGGAATTCCGTTCATCGAAAGCATGACGAATATCCTCCCGACCTGCGGCGGGAGCGCGGCTCAGAGCCTCGAAACGATACGCAGGATCGGCGCGCAGCGGATACGCCACGGCGGAAGAGCAGTGACCGCCCGGGATCACGAGAGCCTTGTAATGGAGGAATTCTCCGAGGTCGGCGAGGTGAAGTGCTTCCCGGGAAGAAACCGCCGTGGAGAACCGCAGAGCGGCTGCGTGACTCTTGTGGTAAAGCCCGCCGAGATGGGAACTTCCGCTTACGCGGCAGAGCTTTGCCGTCGGGTGGAAGCATTCCTGAGGGAGCGCGCCTGCGGTATCCCCGCCGCCGGGGGCGGTCTGGCGGTTGTTCCGGCGAAACCGCTGAAAATCAGCGCGGAGGTATCCGTGGTTATCAAAGATATCGCATTCGCCGCGCAGACGGAGCGCGAAGCCGCGGAAGCGCTGTCCAGGCTCACTGAAAGCCGGAGCGCCCGCATCGGCAGCGTGCCGTGCGAATCCGACGTTTACGCCGCGCTGAGGAACATCGGCAACATTGCGTATACGTCGAAGGTGCTGCTCACCGGGGAGTATTCGCAGGACGGCGAGGTGCGGGCGATACCGCTCGACCGCGCACCGGAATACAAGTATTTCCTGCCTGAAACGGGCGTACATACCGTCAGGATCGACGGCGCGGCGGGGATTTAGCCGCAATACCAAATGAGAGGAGCTGTCTGCAATGATAAGCCTGCCGAAGCTGGACGACCAGAATTACGCTGAAATAGTCGAGGCCGCGAAGCGGCGTATCCCGGTGATATTTCCGGAATGGACCGATTTCAACGAGCACGACCCCGGCATTACAGTTATAGAGCTGTTCGCGTGGCTCAAGGAAATGCAGCAGTACACTCTCGACCGCATTCCGGACAGCACCCGCGAGGCGATGCTCCGGCTGGCGGGAGTTCAGCCGCTTGAAGCGGCTCCCGCGTCTGTGGAGCTGATCCCAGCAGCGCCGCCGGAGTTTCTGCCTGCGGGGAGCACGGCACATTCAGCGGACGGAACAGAGTTCACACTGACCGAGCCATTCCGCCGCCAGGACGCGCAGATATCTAAAATCTACATGAAATCTCCGGGCGGTTACGTTGATGTGACCGGGCTTTCCGGGGAGCGGGGCGCGGTATTCTATCCCTTCGGCGCGGAACTTGACTGCGCCGGACGTTACCTCCTGATAAAGCTGACCGCCGCGCAGGAAGAGATATCGCTTGACTTCATAACGTCGGACCGCTGCGCTGTTGCAAGGAATCCATACGCGGACGAATCCGGCGCACCCCGGGATATCAGGTGGGAGTATTCCACTTCGGCGGGGTTCGCTCCCTGCGAGGTCAGGCGCGACCTTACGCATGGAATGTCGTTTTCAGGCAGGCTGACCCTTGGCTGCGGCGATATCGGAGAGTATTCGGAAGGACTTCCGGAAAAGGGCGTGTGGCTTCGCGCCTGCATTGAATACGCAGGCTGCGAGGATATGCCGCTGCTGTCGGGAATATACACGAATGTTCTTACGCTGACCCAGAAAACCCGCGGGTGCGTCTGTACGGAAACCAGGCTTGACGGCGGCTTTGCCGAGGCGGACGATGTCCTTGCGGCGCGGGGAGAGCACGTAGTAATGCTCCGCGACGAACACGGCTGGTACGATGTACCTGAGCCAGAATTCACCGTCGAGGGAAGCCGTGTGAGGTTCGGACTTTCGCAGTACGCCGCTGTTGACGACGGCGCGGTTAACGTCAGGATCATCAGCTATTCAAAGGAGTTTTCCGGCAAAATGTGCTTTTCATCCGACGGGCTTCCGTGTCAGGAGTTCCCGTTTGACCCGGACGGCACCGTGCTTACCGGGGATCTGCGCATAATTGTGCGGGACAGAGCCGACAGCGAGTTACCGCGCTGGAATGAATACACGTTCACGGAGGATCTGGCGCTTGCCAGGGAGTTCGACAGGGCGTTCAGCTTTGACGAGAAGCGCCGCCGGATAGTTTTCGGCGACAACGAGAACGGCGAAGCCCCTCCGGTCGGAACGGACAATATTCTTGTGATATCCTGTTCGCTCACGAAGGGAGCCGCAGGAAACCTCGCCGCCGGGAATCTCCATGAAATAACCGGTGCGGAAGTTTCCTGCGCGGTGGAGCAGCCTCTGAGCTGCTGCGGCGGGCGCTTCCGGGAGACCACCTTGGCGGCTCTGCGGCGCTTCAGGGCGGAGCTTTCCGACTGCCAGAGGGCGGTTTCCGCGGAGGACTTCCGAAAAGCGGCGCTGCGAACGCCGGGGCTGCGCGTGGCGGACGTCAGGGCGATTCCGTTCTTTGACCCCGGCGACCCCTACGCCCCCGCAGAGCGGCTGTGCAATACCGTGACGCTCGCGGTGCTGCCCTATAGCCGCGGCGAATTCCCGGAGCCTGACGAAAGGTTCCTTGCCGCCGTGAGGGCGCATATGGAGCGCTGCCGCCTGCTGACGGTGGAATTAAAAACCGCAGTTCCGGCGTATGTCCGCGTGAACATAAGCGCCGAGCTGGCGTGCGGCTCCGGCGAAGTCGGAAGAGTGATAGAAAACGCGGAAAAGAAGCTGCATGAGATGTTCAGCGTTTACGGCGCGGACGGGCGAAGCCGATTCGGGGAGCCGATACGTGAATCCGCCGTTATAGCGGGGCTGTGCAGCGTGGACGGCGTACTTGCGGTGAAGCGCCTGCGCATGAATATTGACCGCCCCGACTGTAAAAAAACATCTGCCGGGATATCCATACCGCCCCATGCGATAGCGTGCTGCGGCAAAGTGGAGCTGATTTCCTCCGGGAACTGACCGGGCTGAAAGAGAGGGATACCGACTTTGAACAGATCAAGACTGTACATAACGCTGAACCGACCCTCTGAGTGGCAGCGGTGCCTGCTGAGCGGCATGACCATAAGCGGCGGCAGCGTGACGTCTGACAGCGGGATTTCCGGCTGCACGATGGTGACAGGCTCGCAGGATTCCACCGAGCACGGGTTCCTTTGGCGGAGCCTTGAGATATCCGCTGATTACGGCGAGAACACGGTGACGCGCGTGAGCGCCTACGCAGCTGATTCCACGATAGTGAGCGCCGGCGGCAGGACATTCGAGCTTGACAGCTTCCTGCACGACGATACGGTTCCCGCCGGGGAACGCCTGAATCTGCTGGACGGTTTGTTTACGCCGCTGTTCACAAACTGCACGGACGGCCTCGCCGACCTGCGCGGGCGGTATATCTGGGTAAGAATAGATATCGTCATACTCGACGAGCACCCGGTCAGCATTGATAAAATCAAGCTGCTTCTGAAAAGCGAGAGCATGATGGATCACCTTCCGGAGGCCTACCGTGCAGAGGACGGAGAAAACGGCTTCATGACACGGTTCATGTCGATATTCGACAGTATTTTCTTCGACATGGATCAGCGCATTGCGAAGGCTAGAAGCTCGCTGGATTACCGCACGGCGCGGGGCGAAATGCTCCGGTACCTTGCGGGCTGGGTCACGGACGAAACGTCGGCGTATCTCAGCGATGAGCAGCTTCGTGAGAAGATACGTCATGCAGTATCGGAATACCGCATGACTGGCACGCGGCGGGGGCTTTCCGAGTGGATAAGCCGGGAGTACGGCGTGACCCCGAATATAATCGAGTATTTCAGCGTGCGTAAGCTGGCTGCGGAGGGCGGCGACCGCGAGGTATACCAGCGGCTGTTCGGCAGCGACCCATATAAATTCTACATTCTGCTGCCGGAAAAGACTTTTGCCGACACCCGCGAAGCGAATCTTTTCACAGAGCGGCTGAAAAACAGGATCCCAGCCTACACGGAAGCCGAAGTCGTGGTGCTGAAGCGCAACGTAGTGCTTGAGCAGCACACCTACCTTGGCGTAAATTCAGTGCTGAGCGGTTATGTGTGCGCCGAAGCGGACGCAGGCAGTATCACCGGGGACATTATTTTAGGAGGAAACAACGATGAACAACAGTAATTTCTTTCCGCTTGAGAGAAACAGGTATTTTTACGGAAAAATGCTCACCGCCAGGGATTTCGAGACCGAGCAGCGGTATTTCAACAACAAGCGGAGACTGCTGAACCGGACGCTGTACGGCGCGGGCGTGGTCTGCGGGCTGGGCGTTTACCGGAACGACGACGTTTCCTTCTCGGTGGAGACCGGAATGGCGCTTGACTACATGGGTCGCGAGATATGCGTGAGCGCCCCGGTGATACGCAAGCTGCGCATGGTCGAGGGCTGCGAGAGCCTTGAGAAATCTGACCGCGCGTACCTCTGCCTGCAATACGCACAGGAGAACCGCGAACCGGTCAACAACATCGGCGCGGCTGACAGCACCAGCGAGCAGTTCAACAAAATAGGCGAGGGCTACCGGCTGTATCTCTCCACAGATGAGCCCGACCTGACCGAGATATACGGCGGAGCCGGCGTGAACAGCGTTTCGGTGGTTTACAGCTCCCACGGACTGCGCATAGTCCGGGTGGTTCCGAAGCTGGCGGCGTCCGGCGATGAGATCACGGTGCGCTTCATCGTGACGAAGGGCGCGGATTCTCCCCAGGTGTCGTTTGCGTATTCGTTCAGCGCGGATTATTTCCATTCCGGCGGTGACGAGGCTTCGCGGCTCAGCTTCACGGAGGACACCTCCCTTGGCGAGGACGTTTTCCATGTTGATTTCACGCTGAACTGCGCGGAGGCTTCCGATATTTCGGTGCCGCTTCATAAGGAAAGCGCGACCCTTTCGGTTCAGATGGGCGATTTCACCGACAAGGTGCGCACGGAAGCCCCAGAGGTCTACCTCTGCCGCGACGAGGAGAGCTGCGCCCTTATGCGCGATACGAGAATAAGCACGCTGGAGCGCCACCTCGGCGGAGAAAATACCCCCATCTACCTTGCAAAGGTGGACTGCATGAACATCGGCACCGGGTTTATTATCCGGCACATCACGCCGCTTCCGTTCGGGCAGCGGGTTGTGACTGCGTTTTCCGGCGAACAGGCGGCGCGTACGGCTCAGCCGGCGGCGGTTCCCGGAAGACCAGAGAGCCTTCTGAAAGGCGGCGTGTCCACGAATGTAGAGACCCTCGAATACTGGCAGAAGCCGCAGGTCAGCGCAAGCTACAGCCGGCGCGACGACCGACTCGACCTGCATTTCGGCATACCGTCCGCCGAGGCGTACGACTACGCGACCTCATCCGGCGCTGTAGATATCCCGATATCCGGGGCGATACGCGTCAACGCAAAGTTCTTTTCGGAGGATATCCCGCATAATCTCGGCATAGGCGACGTAAGTATAAACGTTTCTGTGGAGTACGACGATGACGGCGGGCGCAGACTCCTTTTCGGTGACGGCGAGATATTCTCGGCGAAGGGCGAAAAGGGAGTTCCGAAAATACAGGCGGCTGCGCTCCTCAGCCCGGATAAGGGTACTTTCAGAATAGGCATACGGCTATCTGATTACGTCGAGGGTCACAGCGTAAGGGTGCGCTGGTTCGCGTACAAACCGACCCGTGACACCGCGCAGTTCCGCAGCAGGGACAACGTGGTGATAAAGATAACGCCGGATATCCAGAAGCTGCGACCGCTTGAAAGAGTTCGCTTCACTGCGGAGGTAGACGGCACGGAGGATAAGTCGGTAACGTGGTCGGTAAGCGACCCGGAGGGCGGCAGCATAGACGACAACGGACTTTATCAGGCACCCTCGGAGGAGGGAACATACGAGGTCATCGCACGCAGCAACGCTGACGGCGAGACCCGCACCTCGGCATTTGTGCTTGTAGGGGAGTAAAACCACATCAGGGAGGGCTTCGGCATGCAGGGACTTATCGACTGCGGAAAATACAAAGTCACGGAAGTGCTGAGTTCCCACAGCGGATTTGAAGCGGCGCTCTGCTCTGATGTCACGGTGAACGACGGCACGGTTTACATCGTGAACGAATACAGCAGTATGGTTTATATACGGGAGCTTCTGCAGCTTTTCTGCGCAATGGAAAAACAGCGGTTCAGGGGCTTCCGCGGACTTATCACTTCAAGCGGGAGTTTTTCGGCGGTGTTCGTTTACCGCAGCGGAGTTCCGTTCGCGGAGTACTTCGCAGAGCGCTCCGGGGATTACGATACAAACCTCGGGCTGGCTGACAGCCTGCTGCGTGGAGCGCTCGAGTTCGACCTTATCGACGACCGGACGGCGGCGTGCGGGCTTACCTGTGAAAATGCAGTAGTGAACGCGGCGGAGGGGCAGGTATATTTCAACATGCTGCTCGACCCTGACCGCACTGCGGGCGCGAATTTCCGGACGAAGCGGCTGGGCGGCATGCTGCGCATGATGTTCCGAACCGACAGATATTTCCCGGACGAAATAGCGGAATACATAGAAAAAATGTGCTCCGGTGGCTTCCGGAGCTGCACCGCGGCGTACGCGGCATGGCGGGAGATACAGCCGTCAGCGCAGAAAACCCGGGAAGCGTACCTGAAAGAGAGCCTTATGAAGTACCTCGGCAGACGGCTGAGGGGAAGTATAAAAAAGCGCCGCAGGAGGCGCGGTGCGTAGACCCATTCAGAAAACGGAGGAATGTTACATGGCAAAGAAAGTGATCAGCTTTATCGTGATATTGCTGGTGTTCTGCACAGCCGGAGCTGCGGTGCTGATCGGTACCTCCAATTTCGGGCTGGGTTTCGGCGGCATGACGGAGAATCCGGTCAGCTCGGCGTACGCGCTGGACCGCGCGGGAGATATCTATTACGTGAACCGTACAAGCACCGGAATGGAGCTTGTGTGCGTGGATTCCACAGGAAAGCGGCTGTTTGAAAAGAAACTTGACCCGGCGGTTTTCGGCGGTGATTTCACCGTTTCCGGGATTTACGTCGAGCACGATAAGGGAATATACCTCACGGTATACGAGTACGACCCGGAAACGCTGTTCATCAGCAGGGTCTCCATTCAGAATTTCTACGAGGACGGAACCTATGCCGGGGAGGTGTTCTCGCAGAAGGTCTCCTGCCTGATGAACGCCCGGACGCTGCTTGTGTCGTCGTTCAGTGAGGACGACAACGCAGTGTACTTCGCGCTGCTTGATAACGGAACCGCCGAGGTGTTCTCCGCATTGAAGAACAACTCCGAGCCAGCCGCGAAAATAGCGGATCACAGGCTTCCGGACGCGGAGATATACGGCGCGTACGCGTTCACGGACGGCAGCGTTGTGCTTGGCAGAAACGGCGGACTTACCGTGCTGAGCAGCTCCGGAAAGCGCGAGTTTGACATGCCTGCCGGCTCTCCGGTGTTCGACCGCTTCTGGAACGGGATCGACCTTGTATACATGATGAACTCCGCCGACGGTGATATCTACACGCTGTCAAAGGATCTTTCGATGTCGGCGGCGGTTTCGGGCAGCCGTATCATCAACGCCGAGGAAGCGCTGTCCACCGCGGATTTCACGGATATTTCCGTGGGAATAACAGGCAACATTTTCGGAACTATCCGCGGTGAAACCGAGAGGCTGTATTACGGAAGTTTCTCAGTGATGTCCAGAATATACACCGACGAGGTCGACCGGGGAGCGCAGATAAATTCGATACTGGCGCTTGCAGGAACGGCTGCGGCGGTGATACTGCTTACTATCCTGACCTGGGATTTTTACGTCAGCATACTGAAAATGCACCTTTCGATACTGCTGCGGCAGTCGCTGCTGATGATAATGCTGATATTCATGGTGCTGTACTCACTGTCGTACCTGATAATAATTCCGCAGGTGGAGAATATCGTTACTGCAAACTACAGCCATGAAGCGCAGCTCATCGCAAACAGCTATCAGGATCTTATGAGCGGCGTTATCGGCGGGAAGCCGCAGTACAGCGAGTACGAACACCTGTTTGCCGCGGAAGGCGAGGCAGCGGCCGCCGCAGACCCGTTGGACGGATTCAGCGGCGACGATGAAAAGCCGCAGGTGCACCTTGTCAGACTGAATGGCTCCCGCGCCGAGCTGATAGCCTCCACGGAGCTGTATCCCTCCGGAACCCCCGCAGACCGCCTGATGTACGGCGTGAACATCTCCGCGCTGGCTCAGGGCATGACCGGCCGCGAGGAATTCGTCACCGCCAGCGGCACGGAGGGCGGAAAGCTGTTCCTTGTCCGGAAAATCACACTGCCGGTGACTTCCGACGATGTTTTCATGGTAGTTGGGATCCGCATTAGCGCGCTGTCGGGCGCAGTCCAGAAGATACAGGCGCTTATTAATATGTTCCTTGTCGGCGGCGGAGTTGTGCTTGTCGTGATTTTCATGATTATCGAAAATATCACCGCCGGGGCGGTCCGCAGGCTGAAAAAATCGGTCGACAGGATAGCCTGCGGCGAGTATAACGCGCCTATCGACATTCGCACAGGCGACGAGATAGAGGAGCTGTCTAAGTCCGTCAGGGCGCTTTCCGACCACATCGTTGACAAAACCACCAGCCTTGAGCGGCTGAACAATTCCTATTACAGATTCGTTCCGCTGAGCTTTCTGAAAAACCTCGGAGAGACCCAGATAGAGCGCGTTGACAAGTCTCTGCACTCAAAACGCAGAATGGCGGTGCTGCTGCTGAGATTCACGATGTCGGATACCGGCAGCATGATGGAGTCGCAGGATATTTTCGAGAGTGTAAACGGCGTGTTCGAGCAGATGATACCGATAATCGGAGAATTCAGCGGAACGGCGTATAACTTCCTGTACAACGGACTGAGCGCGATATTTAACAGCGCTGACGACGCGGTACGCGCAGCGATACGGATACGCGAAGCAATGGCTGCGTACAACGAAGTCGGCAGGAAAAAGGGAAGGCGCACCGCCGACGTCAGGGTAGTGATAAGCGAAGGCGACGTGCTGCTTGGATTTATTGGCGACGAAAAGCGAATGGAGCCGGCGGCGGTGTCCGGAGTTATCACCGAGGCCGAGGAAATAGAGAAGCTGTGCAGCGGGAGCAGTCTGTACATCGTGTGCACCGGGGATGCGTTCCGCACCCTGCCGCAGGGAAGGTATCGCAGCCGCCGCATAGGGGAGTTCTCCGCCCCGGGTATCGCGGGGGAGTGCCTGTACGACATATTCGACAGCGACCCCTACGCGCTGATAAAGCTGAAGGAGCAGTTCAGCGCGGAGTTCGCGAAGGCGGTATCGCTGTTTGAAAGCGGCGATTTCACCGCAGCCCGGACGCGCTTCATGGATATCGTGAAATACGCTCCGGACGACGGCGCGGCGCGTAACTACCTCTACCTGGCGGAACACAACATTAATTCCGGGCGGCGCCGGCTGACCTACCGGATATACGACGGCAGCGAGGCGTAAGCAATACCCCTCATGGAAGGAAATGACGCATGATCAAGAAGATCTCGAGCGGGATCGCGCTGACGATCCGTGTGCTGAAAAATGCATTACTTCGCCCGTTCCGGGTGATTTACAGCAAGGTGAATTACATGTTCAGCGCCGGAAGGGTCGCGACGGCGATACCGGGCGCTGTGAAAAAGCTCCCGAAGATCGCGAAGCGCAAGCCCGAAAAGCGCGAGGATTACTTCGACTGGGGCAGCATATACGTTGCAAAGTCGCTGGTGCTTCTTGTTGCGGTGCTGCTCGTGGCGATCCCGCTGGTGTACGTATTCCTGCTTCATCCGCTGTTTACCAGCTGGTGGTGGGTCCGGGACTTCTGCGGGAATGACGCCGCGCTGAGCAGTTATTCCGGCAGAGTCAGGATATACTACGGAGAAGAGCTTGATGAGCTCCGGTTCGAAGGCAGGCTGAAAGACGGTAAATATGAGGAATTCGGCGAGGAATACTGGGAAAACGGCAGGAACAAATATTCCGGGAATTATTCCGAAGGGCAGTACAGCGGAAGCGGGATACTGTACCTTGAGGACGGTACGGTGCTGTACCGCGGCGAATTCGCGGACGGAAAATACAATGGCTCCGGCGAACTGACGGAGAACGGCAGGACGTTTTCCGGGGAGTTCAGAAACGGAGTGCTCCAGGGCAGCGGAACGATCTCGCAGGACGGCGTGGTGTTGTTCACCGGGAACTTCACGGACGGAATTCCCGAGGGAGCGGGCAAGGAGAACTACGCCGACGGCTCGCTGCACTACAGCGGAGGATTCAGCGGCGGAGTCCCGCACGGGGAAGCGCTTGAGTACTACCCCGATGGGACGCTGAAATACAACGGAAGGTTCACCGCCGGGAAGTACAGCGGCGAGGGAACTCTCTATGACGAGCGCGGCGTGAAAATCTACAGCGGCGGCTTTGAAATGGGCGAGTATTCTGGCACGGGAACGCTGTATGAAAACGGCGTGCGCGTGTACAGCGGCGAGTTCGAAAAGAGCCTCTGCAGCGGCAGCGGTACCCTCTACGGAAGCGACGGAACCGTTACCGCCGGAACATTCAAGGACGGAAGCGTTTCCGGAGCCGCGGTGCGCACCTACCCCAATGGAATGAAATACGACGGCTGCTTTGCCGGGAACATTCCGGATGGCACAGGAACGCTCACCGACGCGGCGGGGAACACGGTGTATTCCGGACAGTTCAGCGGCGGCGATATCGCGTACGGAGCAATAGCCGGAATGGAGGCTTCCGCGGCTGCGGAGCTGTTCCCAGGGGCAGTCCGGACAGTGCAGGAGGACGGTTTCTTACTGACGGTGGACTGCGGAATAGTGCTGGAATGCAGCTTCGCTGAGGGAGATGTTCCGGCGAAAGTGCGCGCGGTGTACGCTGTTCCGGTAGGCGGGATTTCCGTGGAAATAAGATCCGCAGAGGATATCCCGGCGGAGGGCGCATATAAGGTGGACTCCGCGCTGCCGGGCATTGCGGAAGCGCTGGGGGTTTCCGGGTCGGACGTAAAGTGCTGGGCAGCCGCAGAAAACGGCGCAGTGCGTTACTGGTGGACGTCTCCGGACGGCGTGCTGCTGATGAACTCAGCCGCCGCGGGAACCGCCCCTGAATCTCCTGCGGATAGCGCGGGCGGCTCAGACGATGAGTACGGCGGCGACATTGAACGGCTGTTCGAGGAGATAGGGCTTGACATCAGGGATTTCGAGAGCCTGGGGTTCAAAGGGGGAGACGATGAAGCGTAGAATATCAGCCGCTGCGGCGGTAACTGCGGCTCTGCTGCTGACCGCGCATTCGGCGGCGTACGGCTTATTTTGCAGCGACGTCACGGCTCCCGCAATGCAGGAATCTTCCGCAGACCTGGCGGAGATCTCAGCAAAATTTGAGAACGCCCTGAACGCCCCCGAAACCGAACCGGGAACATCGGAAGCCGAAACCGCCGAATCCCGCTCAGAAACCGCGGCTGAGCTATACGCCGCGCGCATGGAGCTTTATAACAGCTTTTGCAGCGAGCATTCCGCGATGGAGTATTCTCTTGCGGAGAAGCTGATAAATTACGACCTGCTGCTTGAGCGGCTGAAAGCTGGTTCGGAGCTTTATTCAGAGCTTAAAGAAACCGCTGCGGAAATGTCCGGGAAATACCTCGTCGGCGAATGCACCAAGGCTGAGCGTGACGAAGCGGAGAAGCTCCGGGACGACAAGTATTACGAGCTGCAAAGCCTGCTTTTCGATATAAGCGCGCTTAAATCTGAAATCGAGGCGCAGACCGGAGAAACGCTGAGTTCCGACTTTGATTTCAGCAGCGCGTATCTCATAACTGACGCTCTGAAGCTGTCAGCAGATGAACTTTCAGACTGGGGCAGCCCGGGAACGATATACGTCCCGGAAGGCGCGGAATATTCCCCGGAACAGAGCGATTTTACAGCGCAGTACAACGCGGCTGTTCAGGGGTACTACGCGCTTGGCGAAGCACTGCGTGGCTACGTCAGCGCTGCGGAGGACTACGAGAGCGCGGCCGCCGGAGCAAAGGTCGGCACGGTGAGCGCGTCGGAGCTTGAGCGGCTCCGGCAGACCTACGGCGATACGCGGCTGGAAGCGCTGCAAAAAAAGGCGGACTACGCCGTCGCCCTGCTGAAACTCGACCAGGCGAGCGGCGGAGCGCTGACCTCAGCCTGCGGAGCCGGAGAAGGTCTGACAGAAGCCCTTCACAGCGCGCTTCCCGGTAGCCTTCGCGGAGAAGGTCTGTGGTTCGTCCGCAGGAGCGGAACAAAAGTAAGGCTGATAATTTCCGCGTACCCTTTCGAAATATCCGAGGGAGATACTGTTGAATTCAAGCTGAGCTGCGCAGGAAAAAGCCTGGGCGGTGCGGAGTTTAAAGCGCCGGAGCAGACTGGCGGAGTAAACCGCGCGGAGATTATTTTCTACAAAAACGGCGTGACAGCCGGGAAATACTACATTGACATCTATTCGCCGTTCGGCGAGTTCCTGGAGGGCTGAAAATGACAGAATACACCGCAATATACGAAGCCGGGGAATCTCTGGCGGCGCTCCTGCGCAGCGAACTTACTCCCGAGCCGGTGGCGAAAAAGGAGCACATTGGTCTGTGCGAACCGCAGTCGCCGGAGGACTTCCAGCTCACCATATGGATATACAACATCGAGACAGTGAAGGACAGCGGCACGCGAACCGGATTCCAGCCCGACCCTGACGACCCGTCGCAGGAACGTTTCGCGCCAATGCAGATGAAGCTCCACGCGCTGATATCTGCGCACTCGAAAGCTCCTGCGATCCAGAAATGCGCGGACGAATACCGCATACTAGGCAGGGCGATGCAGGTGGTGCGGGACGTGCCGTCGATACCTCCGGAGCACCTTGTAGGCTCGCTTGCGGAGCAGACCGAGCCGGTCCTGCTTGAAATAATCAAGCTCAACGGGGAGGAGCTGTCCCGGGTGTGGAACAATTCCAGCAAGACGATACGCCCGTCCTTTGCGGTGGACATATCGCAGGTTTTCATGCAGTCCAACCGCGTCAGGAGCGCTGCTCCGCGCATTACGTCTGCGCAGTTCAATACTAATCCTTCCGTTGACAGAAAGGTGAAGCCGAATGGTAATTAAAAGGCTGTCCTGCGTGTTCCGCCTGAGCGACGCGGGTTCCGGCAGGCTGCTGACCAGGAGCGAAGTCTCGTTCCGTGAAGGCGGAGCCGTAATAAAGCATGAGTACAAGCCCGGCGGGTACTTTGTCCTGACTGACCTGCCGGAGGGCGACCATACGATAACTGTAACGGCTCCGGGCTATCAGCAGGAGCAGGCGGTGATAACAGTTGACCATGCCAGGTTCAGCGCCCTGGACAGCGTGTCATACGTTGCGCTGAATCCCTCTAGGCGGCACCCCGCCGCTGACAGATACCCGTCTGTGTGCGGAAGCGCTCCGGGGTTCGGAACGGTGTACGCAGTCCGCGCGGCGGGGAATCTCCGGGTCGCGGAGGAGCGCTCGGAAGCGGGTGCTTCAGAGGTGCGAATGTTCCAGGAGACCGGCGCGCCGGCGCTGCCTGCGCTGTTCCTTCTGGGAAGCGGAAAGACCTCCGAGCTGGTAATGTTCACCGGAAGCCGGGACGGGCTGTGCTCCGTTCATAGCCCGCTGAAATACGCGCACCAGCGCTCCGAAACGGCACAGCCGCTTATACGGCTGCGCTGCGGCGAAAACGGGGAATTCTTCCTGCTGCTGGCGGGGACGTTCCGACCGGACGCGCAGACCGGGAATTACAGGCTGAGTTTCATTGCGGAAAAGTCCGGGAAGGTAGTTACAGCACAGGCTGAGGCGGCTCCCAGGGGCTGCACGGATATAGGAAAACTGAAATTCGCAGGAGGTAAGTGATGGGGAATCCAGCAGTAAATACAGCGGTGTGTCAGTGTACGTTCGGAGCTGCTCCCGCGCCGCTTACGGTGACGTCCCAGTCCACAGCGGTGGGAGGAAGCATGCCGTTCGCCACGATAATGGATATCCCGAAGCCGCCTATGACTTTCGGAATGTGCAGCAGTCCTGCAAATCCCACGGTTGCGAGCGCGACCGCAGCGGCGATGGGTGTGTTGACTCCCATGCCGTGTATTCCGGCGTGCGCGGCTCCCTGGGCGCCGGGTTCTCCTACGGTGATTGTGGGCGGCAAGCCGGCGCTGAATAACTCCAGCAAATGCATGTGTAACTGGGGAGGGGTCGTTTCGGTCACGATGACCCCGGCAATGACGATAAACATTCCGTAGCGAGGGTAGAGGTGATAGCATGAATAAGCTGAAGGTCCTGCTGACCATACTGATGGGGACGCTCATAGCGTTCTCGGCTCAGCGCGCGTATTACGTCAAAACCAGGGAGCTCAGCAGCATTTACAGCGACATTATATTCACGCGGCTTGCGGTGGAATCCCAGGAATACACCCGGCAGATAGAGTACGGCGTGAAAAACGGCAAGAGCCTTGAGAACTTCTACAACATTAGTTCGGTTCTGAGCGGAGTGCGCCGCTGCTGTTCCTACACCAACGGAGTGTACATCTTTTCCAGCGACCGCCGCCAGCTTTACAGCCTGAACGACGGTGGAAGCCCCGTAACGCGGTTCAGCGTGGGAGATTTCAGCGGCGGCAGCGTGTATTCCGTTTACGACGATTCAGCGGGCGGGCGCTATGTCCTGACCCTGCCGATTTTCGACCGCGGAAACGAGGTCTGCGGTTACATGGTTCTGGATATCAGCCGCGACGCAGTGGAAAACACGCTCTCCGATATCTCGGAGGAATACCGGAAGCAGTCCGCCGCGCTGGGGATCCTGTGCTGGCTGACCGGCGCGCTGATGATGATACATCTCTGCAAATCAAAAGAGAAGCTGTTCCGGCAGGGAACTCTGGTGATATCAGCGGCGGTGTGCATGCAGTCCGCGCTTGACGCGGCGATAAGCGTTTTTAAATTCAGCGTGACCATAGGGAGTATCATACAGCAGTCGGTTTCGAAGATAACGATGTCGCTTCAGAACGACCTAGACACGGTAAACGAAAAAGGCGTAGCGCTCAGCAAGATATATGATCTCAATAGCTGGCTGATGGAAAATTACAAGGATATTCCGTTTATAGATAATCTGATCTATGACAGAAATTACAGAATAACCGCTGTTATATCTGACAGCTATATAAACGAACGCACATGGAGCTACGCGGCGGCGCTGCTTATGATGGTGCTGCTCTGCGCCGGAGCGGGACTGCTGCTGACGGCTGCTGTGACATGGATAGAGCGTTCGGTATATTTATTCAGGAGGAACAAAAAGAATGGAAACAACTCAGGCGCTGGAAAGACTGAATATGCGGAGGAGGGAGAACTCGTTCCTTATACGAACGCTGGAAAATGAATCGAACGCCGAGCGTTACTTCTGCGGAGATTCTGCGGCGGTGCTTGAGGCAAACACCGGCTACTGGCTGTTCAGCATTGCAGACCGGGGGGATTTCACTAAGCTGTACAGCGAGATAGGCAGGGATATAGGCACGTTCTACGTAAACAGCTGCGCCTATATCCAGGAGATAAAGGATATCTTCCCGGAGCTGACGGCGCACGAGTACGTGCAGTACGTGCTTGATTCGGCTGATTACCGCCCGAATCCCGCCGCGGTGAATCCTGAGGTTTCGGTGGTCCCGCTGGACGAAAGCTGGGTGGAGTTCATACTGTCGCTGTATAAAAGCCCGGAGTTCGGCAACGAGCCGTACATCAGCGAATGCGTCAGAAAAAACCCCGGATTCGGAGCGCTGTGCGGCGGCGAGCGCGTCGGGTACGTTACGATACATCTCGACGGCGAGATAGGCTCGATGGTGATATCCGAGAAGGCGCGGGGCAAGGGGATAGGCAGAACGCTCATGCAGTACATAACCCCGAAGTACGCCGAGCAGGCAAGCATAGGATGCGGATTCGTGCTTCCGGATAACCGGTGTTCGCAGCGTATGATGGTGAATTCCTGCTTCACGGCGCTTAACGAGAATATATTCTGGGCTTACCATTGAAAGGACTGAAAAACATGAGAGCAATCAAGTTACTGAAGCGATTTGCGGCTGTTATTCTTGCCGTGGCGGGACTTATGATGTTCAGCGGCTGCGGAGCCGATGGAGCAAACGGCGGGAACATCGTGGAAGCGCAGATAGACGGCAGCGGCACCCTTACTGCGATAAACCGCGCGAGCAAGCCGATACATAAGCCCGGCGGCGGGAAATTCACTCTTGCCTATGTGGATATCGACCCGTATAACGAGACGTTCCGAATGCTGTATTACGTTATTGAGAGTCTGAAAGACGACGGCTGGATAAGCTATGGCGAGCTTCCGTTCGACCCGGAGACAGATTCCGACTCGCTGGCGCTGATGGACTGGCTCGCAGACAACGCTGAAAGCGACTACATGGCGTTCGACAAGACCGCGCATTATTACACCACGGTCAGCTCCGAGGAGGAGATACGCGAGAGCCTTCAGAAGCACATCGAAAATCACGAGATAGACGCGATACTTTCAATGGGTACGTCTCCGTCGCTGATGCTCGAGCGGTTCGGATTCGACATCCCGCTGCTCATGTATGCGGTATCCGACCCGATAGGCTCCGGGCTGATAGAGTCGGCGGATGATTCAGGAAATAAGAATTACTGGGCGCACGTTGATTCCTCGGCGTATTCCAGACAGATGCAGTATTATTACGACACGTTCGGATTCAGTAAGATAGGTTCCGTGTACGGCGACGAGATAGTCTGCGCGATCCCGGATTACACCAGCGTTGCGGAGGAAAACGGCTTCACTATCGTGGGCTACAAGCTGGAGCGCGAAGCGTTCGCCGACGAGGACGAGTATTACAATCGCCTTGAGAGCATTTACCGCCGAATGGTCCGGGAGGACGGCGTCGACGCGTACATACTCAACACGGACGTTATTCCCTCGGTTGAGAAGGCCGCCGAGCTTATGAAGATATTCTACGACGCGAATATCCCGGTGGTGGCGCAGGTAGGTTCGGCGTATGTCAAGGGCGGAGCCGCAATGATGATCGTAGATCCGCGCGACGCCGTGGGTACAGGGCCGTTCGTTTCGAATATAATCGGGTCGGTGTTCAACGGGTCCGTGCCGGAGGATCTTGAGCAGGAGTACGTAAGCTCGCCGTTCCTGACGCTGAATCTTGACGTTGCCGATGAGATAGGCTATAAGCCGTCCTTCGAAATGCTGATAGCATGCGAAAAGATAATCTGTTCGGAATGACGGGGGAGGAGATCAGATGATCAGGAAAGAAAAAAGAGCAGGTAAAAAATACTGGATACTCACGGTGTTTGCGGCGTTCATAGCGATTGCGATGTCGTTCGTTTCCTGGCTGATATACGCGGTGTTTTCACAGAGCTACCGCGAGATAAAACAGCAGTACTACGGCGTAGTATCCAGGCAGATAGTAGAGGATATAGAGAACTCGATAAGAAACGGCAAGCAGATAGAACGCTTCTACGGAATGGACAAGGTGCTGAGCGATATGCTCGCGATAATAAGCACCGACCAGGTGCCGGTAAATACGGCGATAACCGACGTCAGCGGTAATATCCTGTACTCGTCCTATTCCGGAAGCGGCAGTGAAGCGGAGTACGCCGCGCTGCTCCAGAACGAGAGCGTGATATACAATCTTGATTTCAGCGGCGCGGAGTCATCAGATTTCCGGACGGTCAGCGCCGGAGAGTACGAAGTAATGCTCCAGCCGATATATGACCGCGAAGGCGCTCAGATAGGCGCGGTATCGCTGTTTTACAGGATTGCCGATATTGAGGAGGAGCTCCAGCCGCAGCGCCAGAGCAGCGATATGGTCACCATGTGCTGCATAGGCGCGACGATCATACTGCTGGTGATATATTTTATTCTGATACCGAGGTCAGTCACCGGGGAGGAAGAGCAGAAGCCGGACGACCCGGCAGCGGCTATTGCGCTTAAGCAGCGCGAGAATCAGTTTATGTTCCTGATACCGGTGCTTGCGATAATGGCGGGACTTCTGGTGCAGTGTATGATATCCTATAACGAGTACCAGAAGCGGTATAAGGACGTAATGTTTGAAGGCGCGCAGGGAATATCGTCCTACATCGGCGAGATAATCGACGACCTGCACGAAAAGGGCGTGTCCTACGACCGAATGAACGGCCTCGCGGACTACCTGGCGGGCAAGGTGGAGGATTCCCCGCTGCTGTGGAACGTAAGCGTTGTCAACGTATACGCCGACACCTCCGACGTGCTGACCCGCAGCAGCGAGTACAACGTTTCGCTGAAGATAGGCAGCTCCGAGGACGGGCTGAATACCCACATAAACGTTGAGATCTCGAAGGAATACATCGACGACAAGATGATAAGCATGCTGCTGGTGTTCGCGGTAACGTTCGCGGTGGCGCTCATCATGATATTCGAGCTGCTGAAGCTCCCGGATGCGCTGTTTACGCGCATTTCCCGGAACTTCCGCGGTTCGCGGGAGATACAGGCTGGGGCGGTGGCTCCGGTGCTGAGGCTGGGTTCGTTCATAGCTTATACCGGAATGTACGTGGGCATACCGTTCTCAAGCGTGCTTATAACGCAGTGGAACAAGTCGATATTCGGGCTTTCGGTTACGTTCCTGGCCTCGATACCGATGACCGCAGAGCTTCTCGCGACTATGCTGTGCTCGCTGCTTCTGCTCCCGGTTTACAGACGCATGAACCTGAAACTGGTGTTCGCGGTCTCCACGCTTATCTCAGCGGCGGCGAATTTCCTGTGCTTCTTCGCTTCCTCGCCGGAGCAGCTCATCATTTTGAGATTCTGCTCAGGTATAGGGTTCGCCGGAATTAAATACTCGCTCAATACGATAGTATCCCTCGGCTCCCTGACTCCTGAGAACACCACCGACAACCTCGCCGCGCTGAATGCAGGTCTGCTCGGTGGAATAACCTGCGGCGGAACGCTCGGCGCGGTCATTGCAAGCTCGATAAACGTGCATACTTCCTACCTGATTGCGGGCGTGTTCATTTTTGCGTTCGCAGTGGCGGTGCTTGCGCTTTCGCCCTGGAAGCTTTTCAGGGAAAACAGCGCCGAGAGCGAGAAGGAAAGCTCCGGCAGCAGATTCGGCGCTCTGTCGCTGGTGGTGAAACCCTCGTTCATACGATACGCGCTGCTTGTTGCGATACCTATGAATGTCGGGCTGATGTTCGTTGTGGCGTTTTTCCCGAACTTCGTTGGCTCGCTGGGGCTTCCCGACGTTACCACGTCCTACGGTTATCTTATCAACGGCCTTGTGGGAATTTACGTAGGCCCGGCGCTGCTGAAGTCCCTGTCCGGTAAGCTCGGAAGGACCGCATGCGTAGTTATTTCGCTGCTGCTTGCGGGAGCTTCGGTGCTGATACTTAACATAGACCTGCCGCTTGTGATCGTGCTCGTCAGCGTGGCTCTGCTGGGACTTTTCGACGGTTTCGGCACTCCGGCGACAAGCGACTATTACGTCAACATGCCGGCGGTCAGAAAGGCAGGGGTAAGCCAGGGTCTTGCAATGCTGAACGTAGTCGGGAGCATAGTGCAGACGTTCAGCCCGGTGCTTTATTCCGCGATACTTGCAGGCGGGAACGCCGGAACGAATATTATGGGATTCTCGTTCATTGCAGCGGCGGTGCTTTTCATAGTGACCCTGCGCATGGACGCGGAAAAGAAACAGAGATCCGGCTCACTTAATCAGTAAGGAGGAGATCATGAATACCTACGCAGAAAAAAAGAAATCGCCCATGCTGACGAAGAAGCAGCAATCGCCGCAGAAAAGCAGCGATGAAATGCTCCGCAGCGGACTTTCGTCGCTGCACAGCCGCCCGGCGGCTCTTTCAGAGGAACTCGGGAACAAGATACGCGAGCGCTGCGGGATAAATCCGGCTTCCGTGAAGGTCTACCGCGACGACGGATTAAGCGGACTAGGGCAGAAGGCGTATGCAAAGGGTGCGGAGATACACCTTTCCGGCGGTGTAAGCACCTCCGGCGAGGAGGGTCAGCGGGTCGTACTTCACGAAGCGGCGCACATCGCGCAGCAGGGAAGCCGCAGCGTCGCCGGAGCGGTCAACGACGACCCTGCGCTTGAGCAGCAGGCCGACCGTGTAGCGGCGGGCGAAGTCATGCAGGGGAGCTTTTCGGTTCCCGTGAATTCCGAGAACGCTCCGGTGCAGGGCTGGGCTCCATGGGACAAGGCGAAGAAAAAATTCGCTGAAAAAAAGGAGCGCGACGCCAAGAGAACAGCCGCGTTTGCCGAGGGAACTTCGCTTGGGAACAAGCATCTTGACCGGCTGGTAGCCGCAAACGACTGGGTGCGCGACAAGATGGATGATTTCCGCGATTTCAGGAGCGGAGTCAAGGAGAAGATAGCCGACAAGTACCACGGAAGCAAATTTGAGAGCGGCGTGAACAAGACGAAGGGCTGGTTCAAAGGCGTTGGAAGCGGTATCGCTGGTATGGCGAAGTCCGCCGGAAACTGGGTCAAGGATAAGGCAACGGACGCCGGGACCGCGATCAAGGGAAGCAAGCTCGGTCAGTGGGTGAGCCGCAAGAAAGAGGAGCGCGCCAAGAAAAAGGCGGAGGAAGCCCTCAAGCCGAAGGAGCCAGGAAAGTTCAGCAAGTTCATGACCGGCGCGAAAAACTGGGTGTCCGACAAGGCAAAATCGGCGGGAGGCTGGATAAGCGATAAGGCGAAGGCGGCAGGCTCCGCGATAAAGGGAAGCAAGCTGGGACAGTGGGTGAGCCGCAAAAAAGAGGAGCGTGCAAAGAAAAAGGCGGCGGAAGCCCAGAAGGAGCCAGGTTGGTTCAAAAAGACAGCGGCGGCAGCCGGCGAAAAGATAAAATCCGGAGCAGGCTGGGTCAAGGATAAAGCCGTTAAAGGCGGAACCTGGGTGAAGAATAAGGCGGTCAAGGCAGGAAAATGGATTTCGAAGAAAAAGGACGATATCTCCGACTGGATAGAGGAAAAGAAGCAGGCGTACGCTGACCACGACGATCAGCGGTACCTCAAGCGGCTAGTGCGCAAGGGCGGAGCGAGCGTTCTTAACTCCATCGCACTGGCTGACCAGGATCTGAAGCACGGGGAATACAGCGGAAATGTAAAGCACCGCGCGGAGGCTCTCAGGGATTACGACGAGGAAAAGCGGCAGTTCATGACCGACGAGGAGTCAAAGGCGGCGAAGGCGGCAAAAAAGGCGGAGCCGTTGTCGGCGGGGAAAGTGCTCGACGCAGTCGGGGACAACGTGGACGTGGTTGGTTCGGTGATGTCGGCGCATGACGCACGCAAGCGCGGGAACAGCCAGCAGGCGGCGCTTGACTCGATGGACGCGATAAACAGCGGAATGGGATACGTTACCAAGGGACTTAGTAGCCTCGACCTGCCCGGATTGTCAGCGGTGGGAGACGTTGCCGAGATGGGAACGACCATCGGAAAGCTCGGAATACACTCCTACCAGAAGCACAAGCTGAATGGAGTGGACGAAGCTGGTCAGACCGCAGGTGTAGACGAAGCCGACCAGAAATACATGCGGATTGCCCACAGCGGTTACGGAAACACGCTTGACCAGGAGATACGAAGCGGCGTTGGAGATGTCGCGAAGTATGGTATCTCCGCACTCGGCTCCGGATTGTCCGCCGTGACCGGAGGAGTCAGCAGCACGGTTGCAAAGGGTCTGAACAAGGCGGTAGACCTGGGAGTGTCCCATATGAATTCAAGCGCACGTGAAAAGACCGACAGCGAAATTGGCTACGAGGATATTTTTGGAAGCGTAGATGCCGCGAAGAAGTTCAAGAGCAAGCACAGTATCGACAAGAACACGATGGAGATACTCATGAGGCGCAACACCGGCTCGCGTTCCATGAGCGATCTTGCAGACAGGTCGCGCTATGAAGCGGCGCGTGTAAATCACCAGTACCTTGCAAGGGAAGGCGACAACGGCGCGAAGAAGATGATGGCGGCGTTCGGCGAGAAGAATTTCGAGCAGACTCCGCTGAGCATGATAGATGAAAAGATAGGTCAGAGCCATTCGCTTAAAGAGCTTAACAGGCGCAGAAGACTCGCATATTAACAGGAGGAAAGCACATGACGATATTAGAAAAACTGCATGAATTACTTGCCAACGACGACATCGCCGGAGAGATAGACAGCTCCGATGGAACTGAGACGCTCCGCATAGCGCCGGACAGAATGGGTCCGGACAACGACGGTGTGGTAGTTATGGAGATCTGCAGAGTACCGATAGACGATGATGAAGGCTGTGGCTACTATCAGCTCTATACCACGATATTCAAGGAGCTGGAGACGGAAAGGTATCCTGAAATGCTGCTCGCGCTGAACGAGATAAATCTCAGCACAGTGCTGGGAAATTACGGAATACTCGCCACGCATCAGATGCTGTATCACAAGTATGTGATGCGGCTCCCGGCATGCGCCGACGGCGACACTGTGAAGGCGCTCCAGGGTACGGTTTACGACATTCTGGGCATAATCGACAACGACATGCTGGAGCTTGCGAAGGCGATAGACTAAGTTGATATGCGCTCCCTGCTGTAAATAGCGGGGAGCGTTTTTTCCGAAAGGGCATAGAGATTCCCTGACCGTCCCAGCGTGTATTCGTGATAATGGACAAATAAGCAGATTTAAATCAGGGTAACTTCTACGAAGTAATTGACAAATAAAATGTAAACACCTTGACAACCGCAGGTATTTGTGTTAAAATTGAGGTGCGCTAAGAAACAAGTTATATAATAACTCTCCCAAAGGTGTGCAAAATAAAGCAGCTTATGGGAGTTTTTCTATGTGCGAAAAAAGGGGGGCAGGGAAAACGCCCCGAAACGGAGGAGAAAAATGATAATTTCGTCAATTCTTGCCGTTGTGGTATTTGCCGTAATGTTCATAATGGCGGCAAGGGACAAGCTGTCCCGCCCGGCGGTAATGGGAATGAGCGCGGTCGGAGCAGTGCTTCTGCTTTTCGGCATGTTCATTGGGCTCAGCAGGAGCGATGACCAGATGCTGATCGCACAGATCGCCGCGGTGCTGATATTCGTGGTGATGTTCGTGCTTATTATTATGGACAAAATCGAGCGCCACATAGTGACCCTTTGCTGCGGACTCGCAACGCTTGTAATGGTGTTCGGTATCTGCCTCAGGAGCTTTGACGCGGTATGGTCGACGCTGAACATCGCGAACATATTCACGCCTGGCTTCTGGTACACAGCAGGCGCTTCAGAGGAAAGCTCCAGCGGTATCAACTGGGCGACCATCATCTTTATTGCAGGAATGATGATAATGGTCGAGGGCATGGCTAAGGCAGGATTCTTCCGCTGGCTGTGCATGACGCTCGCCAAGGCTGTAAAGTACAAGGTAGTTCCGCTGTTCGTCACATTCATGCTGATGTCTGCGATACTTTCAATGTTCATCGACAGTATCACTGTTATCCTGTTCCTCGCGGCTGTAACTGTAGAGCTGGCGCAGCTCCTGAAGTTCAACCCGATACCCATGATACTTTCAGAGGTGTTCTGCGCGAACCTCGGCGGCTCCGCGACCATGTGCGGCGACCCGCCAAACATCATTGTAGGTACATCTCTCGGCTATTCCTTTGCGGACTTCCTGACAAATACCGGCGTTATCGCAGGAATTTGCCTTGTGTTTGTGGTATTCTATTTCCTGCTCATCTTCAGAAAGGATCTCAAGGAAGCCGGAAAGTCCCAGATCGACATATCTTCCATGCCCGACCCAAAGGAAGCAATCACTGACAAGCGCAGCTTCATTATCAGCATAGTGATTTTCCTCTGCGCTGTAGTTATGCTCGTCACACACGCCCAGACCGGACTTACCGTTGCGTTCATCGGCTCTGTTATCGCCGTGCTGACGCTGATCACCTCCGGAAAGCACGCGCTTGAACTTATAAAGAAGGTCGACTACAAGACCCTGCTGTTCTTCATCGGACTGTTCGTTGTTGTCGGCGGCCTTGAGCAGACCAACGTACTTGAGCTTGTTGCAAACTTCATCGAGATGATAAGCGGCGGCAACGTTATATTTGTTATTATCATCATTGTATGGCTTTCCGCAATGGCAAGCTCCATCGTGGACAACATTCCGTTCGCTGCAACTATGGTTCCTGTCATCAAGGGACTTGCAGCGGCAAGCGGCACCCTCGACCCTGCGTACCTTTCCGTACTCGCATGGTCGCTGTCCCTTGGTACTGACATCGGCGGCAGCGCAACTCCTATCGGAGCTTCCGCTAACGTTGTCGGAACCTCTGTTTCCGCAAAGCACGGTCATCCGATCAGCTGGGGCAGATACCTCAAGGCGTGCGTACCTGCAACCGTACTCGTACTTGCGATATGCACCGTCATGATCTTCGTAAGATACAGCGCAGAGCTCGGACTCTGACAGAATTGACATTCCGTCAGTCCGGAAGGGTTTAGCACGGGCTGTCGGAGTAATTAAGAAGGAGGTCTACATTTTTGGGAAAACAACTTATAATTACCGTTGGCCGCGAGTTCGGAAGCGGCGGACACATCATAGCCGTTAAGCTTGCCGAGCATTTCGGGATCCAGCTTCTTGACAGCAACATTCTTGCTGAAGTAGCAAAGAAGAGCAATGCAAGCGAAGAGTACCTTAAAAAGTACGACGAGAGCGCCCGCAACCTGTTCTTTTCACGCACTGTGAACGGCTTCAGCAACTCCCCCGAGGAGATCATCGCTCAGATGCAGTTTGATTACATCAAGCAGAAGTCGGACGCCGGCGAGAGCTTTGTTGTTATCGGAAGATGCGCGGATTACATACTCCGCGAGAATCCAGCGTTGGTACGCGTGTTCGTTCTCGGCGATACCGAGGCAAAGATAAAGCGCACCGCAGAGCGCGAGGGAATTTCGGAGGAGAAGGCGAAAATCCGCATGGAGCAGGCTGACAAGCGCCGCAAGTACTTCCACAACACCCACAGCGAAAACAAGTGGGGCGATTCCCGTAGCTATGATATTACGGTGAATTCCTCCAAACTCGGACTTGACAGCACCGTAGAGCTGCTTATAAAGTATATCGAGCTGAGGAACGCAGAATAAAAGCCGGAGCATCACATTGACTTACGGATGGCTGCTAATGCTTGAGAACATACACCATTCCGCGAACCGCTTTCATTGAGGGATAGCGTGAGCTGCCGCCGATTTCAACTGTATTTCCGGCGGGAGAGCTTCATTCCGTGACCTGTACGGAGTAGTTCCGGATAATGCAGACAACAGCCGGAAAAGTAGAAACAACAATAAAGTTAATAGATCACGTTCCGCATAAGGAAGCCATTTCGCTCAAGAATCAGAGCGCCCGCGAGATTCAAAACGCTCCTGTGCTTGTAAAGCAGTAAAAACAAAGTGTGCAGTTTTTATGACTGCACACTTTTTTCGTTCAGAATAAACAAAAAAATCCCCCGTTTAAACGGGGGAGATAACAAAAATTACTTTGTAAGGGACGCGAGCAGCTCGTTTACCGGGATATCGAGATACTTAGAAATGGTGATGAGCTCGATATCGGTGATGAAGCGCTGACCGGATTCCATACGCTGTACAGCATTCTTGTCAACTACTAGACCCAGCTCTGCAAGGTCGTCAGCGACTTGGCGCTGGGAAATTCCGCGTGCCTTGCGAATTTCGCGCATTTTGATTCCTAAGAGATTCTTACGTCCGTTTGCCTGGTTTTTAAACATTTTGGGATCCTCCTGTACGTGGTTAATTGCATGGTTATTATAGCTCATTTACAAAAAAAAATCAATCCCTTTGAAATAATAAAAATAAAATCCGGCGTTTTGATTTAATATACTCTTACTCCGTAATATTATGCGAAATCGGCGTGTTTTTTTGATTGCAAAACTCATGTTTTTCATGACATCAATTGTTGTGCAACGAGCTTTGCTTATTAATATCGTTTTGTGTCAAAACGAAAAAATGCGTCAAAAACAGTTCAGTTTAGGCAATCTCACACGTTGAGAAATATTAGGTTTTTAAGGAAACGATGATCTGATTCGTTTGATATGCATATTATTAACGGTATCTTAACGCCGAGTACCAAATAGCAATATTAATTAATCGCAACAACTGTAAAATAATCAAAAGAGTATGACATATATACGAAAAAGATATAGCATAAACGCTAAAAGTATGAATCAGTTCCTATAATCATAAGAAATATGTCACGGATTAAAACGGGTATTGAAACAGACCACCATAAGTGCTATAATTGAATAGTGGAGGATTATAACATGGAAAAGAAACTGAAAAAATATAATGAGTTAACGGCGGACGAACTGTATGACATCATGAAACTGCGTGTGGACGTATTCGTCGTCGAGCAGAACTGCCCCTATCACGAACTAGACGGTCTGGACAAAATAGCGTATCACCTCTGGCTGGAGGACTCTGACGGCATAGCCGCTTATCTGAGGATACTGCCGCCGGGAGCGGCGTTTGGGGATCCGGCGCTCGGAAGGGTCATTTCGGCGAGAAGGCGCTGCGGAGTTGGCTCCGTGCTGCTGAACGAAGGAATAGAAGCTGTCCGGGAGTTGTACGGAGCGCTCCCGATAACTATAGAGGCGCAGGTTTACGCAAAGCAGTTTTACGAGAAAGCTGGGTTCATGCAGGTTTCCGAGCCGTTCGACGAGGATGGTATCCCGCATATCAGAATGCAGCGGAAGCCGAAAAGCATTCATAGTTAAAAAATATGGGCTGTCGCGATGACAGCCCTTGATTTTATTTGTTCCATGCCCGTCCAAGCACAAAGCTGCGGAATCTCTGAGCGGCGGGCGGAAGGAATACGGAATCGTCCTGCACCATGAAGAAATCCCGTCTGTATGGCGGGGAGGATATATTCAGCAGCGACACGTCCAGCTTCTGGAGCATATCCATGTACGGCACGACAGCAGCGCCGAATCCTGCGGCGACCAGTCCGGCGATTACCTCGTCCTCCTCGGTCTCAATGTAGGAGCACGGAACTCCGCCGACCTGCTCGTACATTCTGTCGATGACCTTCCGCAGACCGGAGCCTTCCGCGAAGAATACCGCAGGATATTCCAGGGTATCAGCGAGATCAACGATTTTGCGGTCTGCAAGCGGGTGGTTTTTCGGAACTATCATTACAAGCTCCTGCGACATCACCGGCACCGCAGCCAGTCCCAGCGATGAGTCAGGCTCCGAGCAGAACACAAGGTCGAATTTCCGCTGAAGTAAACCGTCGATAAGCCCGCCTGACAGCCCGGAATGAAAGCTGAACTGTATCCCGCAGTCGGGGTCGGCGGCGAGGAAATCCGCGGTGAGCTTCGGAATATACTCAACGCCGAGCGTCCGCAGAAAGCCAAGGCGCACGATCCCCTCGCCCTTCGCGGAGCGCTGGAGCGAATCTATCCCGACGTCGAGCGCGCCGAGGGAGCGCTGTGCACATTCAAGGAACTCCTCCCCGAACCGCGTTAGCGTGGTGTTGCGGCCGGTGCGCTCAAACAGCGGCACTCCAAGCTCGGATTCAAGCTGATTTATCGCGTGGCTGAGGCTCGGCTGAGAAATGCAGAGCTGCTCCGCAGCGCGTGTGTAGTGCCGTACCTCGGCAAGCTTTACAAAGTATCTGAGATGATCTAAATTCATATCAATCCTCCTATATATGTATTATAGCACATTTTATCAAAAAAATCTATGGAATTATAAAAATAATACATTTGAAACGCGGAACTGATAGTGCTAAAATAAAACCTGGAAGATAATAAAAGGAGGCACATATCATGTCAAAAGAAAAGACATTGTTCCGCGGGGAGCTTGCTCTGCCTTTCGCGGTGCTCATAAACAGCTTCGGTGTAGTTCTGATGCTGTATTCCGCCGCCGGAATATCCGCGATCTCAAGCGTCCCGTATGCGTTTTCTGAGGTGTTCCCGGCGCTCTCACTCGGAACCTGGACGTACATCTTTCAGGGACTGCTTGTTCTGTCGCTGATGATAATGCGGAAGAAATTCGTCCCGTCCTACCTGTTCAGCTTTGTAGTGGGGTTCGTGTTCGGCGAACTCCTCGACGTTCACGAACTTTGGATCGGCATTCTGCCGGACAGCCTGCCGTGGCGCGTGATATGGTTCCTGCTGAGCTACGTTATACTGAGCGTGGGCATTGCTCTGTCGAACCGCTGCGGCCTTCCGATAGTTCCGACAGACCTTTTCCCGCGGGAGCTTTCCGATATTACAAAGGTGGGCTATCCGAAAATCAAGATAGCGTTCGACGTGACCTGCCTGGCCGTGACCGCCGCGCTGACTTTCTTCGGACTGGGGCACATTGAAGGGCTCGGTATTGGCACTGTCCTTGCGGCGTTCACGATGGGCAAGGCGGTCGGAATATGCGGTGATTTCCTCGACAGGCATTTCCGCTTTGAGAGCTTTATGACCCGCAGGAAGTCCGCTGTTCAGCAATGACCTCCACCGCAGTTTCTCTGACATAACGCGGCTTTATATCGGCAAGGTGCTTCATGTGGGGCTGTTCCAGGTGGAGCGCCTGTAATTCTGCGCTTTCCCATTCCTCCACAAGAAGCACGCAGTCCGTACTTCCATCGGCGGGGAGGAAGTAATCGTAGCGCAGACACCCGCTTTCAGCCCGGACTATCTCCGGTATTCCCATTCCAGAAAGCTCGCTCAGGAAAGCCTCGGCGCTGCCGTTTTTCATTTTGTAAGTCACAAGTAATTTCATAGTATCCTCCGGATAAAGAAAAGCGCCGACTGCTTCAGCCGGCGCTTTCAGCTTCCCTGACCCATTGCACGCCGGTGATTAGCACTTCTTTTCTTTCCGTTTTTTCTGCCTCCTATAGATAAAATTAATTAAATGACCACATGTGATAGCCATTTGCCATATGCTGTCTGAATTATACCACATGATTATGCGAAAAGCAATAGTATTTTTTGAAAGATATTGAAAATATCTATAAAATCACATACAAAATAGTGCAAATCTATGAATGCGCAGACTAATTAAAACAGAAGTGGAAACAATAAACAGTGTATAAATGAAAAACTTTGGTTATTTTTAAACAGAGCCGCAGGATCACTTCCTGAAAATAACAATTGAATAAGGAAAGACACACGTTGACTAAGGTTGAATTTTCGCGGATTGTATGTTATAATGATATGAAAAGATGAATTGAAAGGCGGTATAGGATTGAATATAAAGAGAATATTCCTCTCGGCTGCGGCGGTCGTAATGTCGCTGACCATGCTGTGCTCCTGCGGGGAGCCGCCCGGGCTGAGACTCGGCACGGGCAATCCTGGCGGAATATATTACGCATACGGAACCGTTCTCCGAGAGCTTGACGACTGCGGGATCGACGTGAAGAAAACGGAAGGCTCCCGGGCAAATATGCGGCTTATGAACGAGGGATTCCTTGACCTGGCGATAGTGCAGAGCGACGTGCTTGCAGAGGCGGTCAGCGGGACTGGAGATTTCGAAGGCACCCCGGTGACTGGCGTGAGGGCGGTCGCGGGGCTGTACTACGAAGCGTTCCAGATAATTACCCGGAGCGATTCCGGCATAACTGAACTTGCAGACTTGAAGGGGTGTAAAATGTCCGTCGGCGAGGAAGGCTCAGGCGTTGCCAAAAACGCGGAGTACCTGCTGCTGTCGGCTGGAATTCCGTCTAGCTCTGTAGAAACGGTGAACATGTCCTACGCAGAGTCTGCGCAGGCGCTTGAAAACGGCGAAATTGACGCGTTCTTCGTAATTCTGGGAGCGCCGTCGACAGTGGTTTCAGAGCTTGCCGAAAGCACGGATATCAGCATAATGCAGCTTGACGAGCGCACCGCAGCCGCAATGACCGGAATCTACCCTGGCTATTACAGCATGACGATCCCGGCGGGTACATACCGCGGTCAGGACGCGGAAGTGAACACGGTCGGAGTAAAGGCGGTGCTCACTGCGGAAGCCCGAGTCAGCAGCGAGAGCGTACGCGCAGTAACAGCCGCGCTTTTCGAAAACGCAAGCAGCATAAAATACACGATGACTGTACCCGCGCCGGATATTGAGTTCGCGGTGACGGATATTCCGTGCGGGTTCCACCAGGGGGCGGCGGATTACTACTCGTGGAACGGCGTGACCGTAAGCACGGGAGCTGTTCCGGAGGTCAGCAGGCCGTTATTTGTGACCCGGGGAGATTAAGGAGGATATATTTTTGCACGTTTTAAATATCGACATGTATCAGACTCTAGCGTTTGCTGTGGGGGTTCTGTTCATAGGCGGTTTTCTGAAAAAGAAGATAAGCATACTTGAAAAATTCTGTATTCCTGCGCCGGTCATCGGCGGACTGATTTTCGCGCTGGCCTCCTGCCTGCTTTATGTGTTCGGCATTGTGGAGTTCAACTTTGATGAAACGCTGAAAAATGTCTGCATGGTGATGTTCTTCACCTCGGTAGGTTTTCAGGCTAATCTGAAGGTGCTCAGGGCGGGCGGGCTGAGCCTTGTGATTTTCCTTGCCTGCCTGTTTGTGCTTATAGTTGTTCAGAACCTCGCCGCTGTTGGACTTTCACAGGTGCTGGACATCAGCCCGCTTATAGGAATGTGCACCGGCTCGATACCTATGGTTGGAGGCCACGGCACGTCGGGAGCGTTCGGCCCGGTGCTCGAGGATTTCGGCGTTGAGGGCGCGACGACATTCTGCACTGCGGCGGCTACTTTCGGTCTGATAATCGGTTCGCTGATGGGAGGACCCGTCGCGCGCCGTCTGATAGTCAAGCACGACCTGATGAAAAACGCAGTCTCAGAAGACGCGACCATACTCGCCGAGGAGGAGCAGAAGCACCACCGCTCGGTCAGCATGTACGCTCCGGCGGCGTATCAGATAGCGATAGCGATGGGTCTGGGAACGGTCGTTTCCTGGGCGCTTTCACTGACCGGAATGACGTTCCCGGTCTACATCGGCTCGATGATAGTTGCAGCTTTCATGCGGAACATCGACGAGTACACCGGTTCTTTCCATATCCACATGGGTGAGATAAACGACATCGGCGGCATATGCCTGTCGCTGTTCCTGGGTATCGCGATGATAACTCTGAAGCTCTGGCAGCTTGCAGAGCTTGCGCTTCCGCTTATTGTGCTCCTGGTCGCGCAGGTGATAATCATGGCGTTGTTCTCCTATTTCGTGGTATTCAACGTGATGGGCAGGGACTACGACGCTGCGGTGCTCAGCGCGGGCGTGTGCGGTTTCGGAATGGGCGCGACGCCTAACGCGATGGCGAACATGCAGGCGATAACCGAGAAGTTCGCGCCGTCCGTAAAGGCTTATCTTCTCGTACCGATAGTCGGAAGCATGTTCGCGGATTTCATCAACAGTCTGGTTATAACGTTCTTCATTAATATTCTTAATTGAGCAAATGGAGGTAGTTTTATGAAAGATAAAAAGAATAAACTGGATTTCTTCTCGGAAAATCTCGCGTTCCCGGAGGTGCATGTAGATTCCCAGAAAAACACCGACGATAACGAGCCGGCGGAGCCTCACGGCGATGTCGCGATAGACAACCTCGCCGTTCCCGAGGTCAAGGTGAAGGATCACAAAAAGAAGTAAAAACACCGGCAGGTCGGAAGGGCTGCCGGTGTTCTCTTGCAGTCAATTATTTTCGCCGAACATCATCTCAACGAATTTCAGCGTGTATTCGTTCCAGAATACCATATCGTGGCTGCCTTTGCTTTCAAGGTAAACATGCGGGACTTCAATGCCCGTGAGATAGCGGTGGAACTCCCGGTTCTGCTCGAGCAGGAAATCCTCCGTGCCGCAGGACATGAATATCTCAGGGATACGCGCCCCGGAGTCCTTCAGGCGTTTTACCAGCACCTCCGGGTTGCTGTCGCTTTCAAGAACTGCGTCGAGGTCGCCGAAGCACTCGCGATAGTAGTCGTAGTTCGCGACGCCGTTGTCCTCGCCGGGCTTCATTCCGGCGATCTGATGAACGATCAGAGCCGAGGACATCGCCGCGGTCTTTCCGAAGTTCTCCGGGTAAGTCAGCGCGGTGTGGAGCGCTCCGAAGCCTCCCATCGACAGACCAAGCAGGCATGTGTCTTCAGCAGAATGTGCCAGACCGAAAGTCCGCCTGATATAATTCACAAGCTCATCGCCGACGAATGCGCAGTACTTATGCGCGGTGGAAAGCCCGTCCAGCCAGAAGCTGTTCTCGCCGCAAGGGGCGATTACCGCGAAGCCGTACTTCTGCGCGAGCCATTCCGGGACCCAGTTTCCGGCGTCCCCGGTGTAGCCATGCAGCAGAAATAAAGTCCGCATTTTCTTGGGAGTGTCCTCCGGCTTGTCGTTTGGAATGTACATTTCAAACCGGATATTCCGGTTGAGCGCCTGGGAAAAGTATTTGACAGAAAGCTGAGCCATGCTGCACCTCCATATTTAATTAGGTCACCTCTAAAAACCTTGTTTGAGTGAAAATGTGTATAGCACACCGACTGCTTCTTCAAACCGATTTTTAGAGGTTCTCAATAAATTGATTTTACCCCATTCCGGAGGATTTGTCAATGATCCGCGTAAAATTTTTATTTAAAACAGGCAGATTTTCCCGGTCTGGCATGTTATAATTACAGAAGGGAAACGAAAGGGGTGGTAATGTGTTCCAGATAACACACGAAAATGCGTCCGTGCTATTCAGACAGTACGCGAACGCAGTCTACCGCATAGCGCTGGGAATAGTGCGAAGTCCGGAGGAAGCCGAGGACATACTCATGGACTGCTTTTCCGCAGCGATACATCACGCCGGGGGATTCAACGACGAGGATCACCTGAAGAACTGGCTCATGCGAATGGCGGAGCACCGCGCTCTGAACGTGGTAAAATCGGCGAGGGTGAAACGCAATGTTCCGCTTGAAGCCGCCGAGGAGGTCGCGGCTCCGCAGAAAGCGCAGAACGAGCTGCTGGACACGGTTATGAAACTGCCGGATATCGTCAAGGCGGTGATCTACATGTTCTACTATGAGGACATGCCCGCCGCAGATATCGCAAAGACTCTGTGTATCAGTGAAAACACGGTCTACAAACGCCTTGCCAAAGGCAGGAAGCTGCTGAAAATATCTTTGGAGGAGGGACTGTAATGACTAAAAAAGAACTCAGGACTATGTATGATAAAATGTCGCTCTCCGAGGAAAGAATGACGGAGCTTGAAAAGCGGCTCGACGACTGCTTTGAGCACGAGCCGGAGAATATCGGTGATTTCGAAGAAACCGAGCTTATGCAGTTCAGCCAGGAGTACAAGCCTGCACCGCAGCGCAGAAACCCGCTGAAAATCGTGGTAACCAGCGCGGCTGCCGCGGCTGTGGTCGCCGTGGGAGTTACGGCGGCGTTCAAAACCGGGATAATTCCTACCGGGACGCCCGTTTCAGAGTTTACCCCGGACGTGCAGACCGAGGAAACCGCTGAACCCACTCAGGAGGCGGTAAAGCACGGCATAACCTCCGCAGACCTGCCGGAATATCCGAACAAGGGAATTCTGGACGACGGCTTTTATAAACTGGACAGCGAAACCTTTGACGAGACCGTCGTGAACGATATCAAGGGGCTGAGCCTGCAAAAATCCGTTCTTGTTGCCGCCATGACCGTGACCGACTGCGACTACGAGTGGGGAAGCGGCGACACAGTCTACACTGTTACCATTGATACAGCGTACTACAGCCAGATGGGAATAGATCCGGTGGGGCGTTCGATAAAGATTCTCATGCCCGGCAGGATCAGTTACCAGTACGAGGGCTGTCCGCTCTATACAAAGGGAGACAGATTCTTTGCGGCACTGCGTAACGGCGAGAGATTCTATGAGGTATCAGCCGCGCAGACCATCGCCGATATAATCACCATTGACGGCGTAGATTACGCCGCGGCGCACAGCAAAAACCTCCCGGTGATATATAATCACGCCGGCGAGGAGGTCCTCACCTATGACCGCACCGTGACAAAGAATCCCGCAAAATATTACGGTGTCTATGCCATCAGCGAGTACGGACAGTATTACGCCGGGCTTGCCGAGCACGACGACAATCCAGTAGTGACATCTGATGATAAGGTCGACGTTTCCATGCTGTCTTTCTATATGGACGCAGAAGCTCTGACAGAGATATTCGAGCCGAATTTCTTCGGAAGCTGGTCTATCCAGGACTACGACCCCGATTGGGACTTCAGCTATGATATTTCCCTGGAGTACGATGTCAGCTATGCATTTTCCGATATTTTCAGACCGATGAACGGAATCACCTGCGGTGGCTTCTCAATGGACAGCAAGGCGTTCTACATGCTGGACTACACCAACGGAGCAAATCTGTGGGTCGTATGGAAGGACGAACCCGAGAGCCTCTACCGCTATGAGGGCGTTGGAATGCGCGACCGTTCCGACTACCTCGTGGCATACAACCGCAGAGACGGCATAGTATCGCCGGAAGTGTCCGTTCCTTCGGATATAGGTCAGCTCGGTCTGCTGAAAACACTTTCCGAGTATGGCGACAGCATCTGTGTGATACCCTCCAGAGACGGGCTGAGGTATAACGAAAACGCCTTAAAAGGTACGCTCGCCGGGACGGTCATGGACGTTCTGGAGAACGGCTCCACGGAATACGCAGGCGTAACATGGAAACGCGCTCACATCGACCGTTACAGCGTTGCGAACATCGACCTCCCCGAGGAGCAGAACTGTCTGCTTGAAAAGTCAGCGGATAAGCTGTCCATAACGGTGCGCATGTTCAACGCGGACGAAAAGTGGCGCGATGCAGATTATTTGCTGGACTATTCAGGCGAGTTCTACAGGAATTTCCGCGTGGATTTCACCAGAACGGATTCCGGCTGGGGCTGGGAATTTTCCCCGCTCTCCGGCGACCCATCGGACATGGATAACTTCTTCTCCCCGCTGACGGACCTCGATATTTTCCCGCCAGTAATGGACATCGGCGAAACTTCACCCGAGGTCTCCGTCGAGTACTACGCAGTGGAAAACGCCGGACTTACCGACATCTACGCATTGCGCACGATCAGAGGGGCTTCCGGCACAGTTTACGAGTACGATCTCTACTACCGCGACCCGCACACCGACTCCTACACCAAGCTGAATTACAGCGAGACCATGGATTTTTTAGTCGATGACAACGGCAGCGTTTTATCTGCGTCTATAGATGAATCTCAGCCGCAGCTGGCGCGCTACAAGCATGGCGTTGTAACGGCGTCTGGCGTGTGCGGCTCCACTATGGCTGTGCAGGGAGAAATCGAGCTGATACCGCACGGTGATTTCGTGATCGTCGCATACAACGACCCCGACGGCGGAAGATATACCGTTCTTGAGCGTACGAGCCTGTTAGTTGTAGGCTGCTATCAGCATCGTTTGCTGAAAATCACCGACGACAGCCTGGAGGTGCTGAACGAATACGACGGAAGATATACCAAAATAGAGTTTGACGACGAACTGAAGATACGTGCAGTCGAGAAAATAGCCCAGCAGCTATGGTTCAACTATGTGGTAGGCGCTCCTGTGGGTACAGGCGAGTATATGGTCATAACTGATGGATACATGGGCAGGGTTATTGCCGATCCGGAGCTTCGCACCTACCAGGGTATCCTGAATCAGTTCAAGGAAGTGTACACGGAAGAGGCGGCGTTAGACGCGATGAGCCAGGTAATAGGTCACTCGGTCTGGGAAGTGGACGGCAGGACCTTCACTAACGATGGCGCGCGCGGTACAGACATTTCCATCTGGAGCGTGGGATTCTCCATTCCTGAGGAGACTAAAACCGACTCCACAGCAGTGCTGGATTTCACCATAACCTACACGGATTTTGATACTGACGGTCCCAGCGACAAGCAGGATCACTACACGATAAACGCGGTCAAGACGGCGGACGGCTGGCGGCTGGACAGATTCTATTATCCGTATTAACGGGGTTAGTTCTGAACCGCAAACCCGTATTACAAAAGGAATTGTAGCGCTGTATACTCAGCGCAGACCGTACTCTGATCAACAAAAAGGACGCTTTTTAAGAAGGCGTCCTTTTTCTATATCAAAAATTCTGCTGCCGGGCACAAAATCCAGGAGTGATTTTGTGTTATAGCCGGAATTGGTTCGCTTCAAATATGCCCTAATAATCTGATGGCGTGCCGGATCTACCTGTCTGCTGAATTGTTTGCGAGCTTCTTTGCAAGCTGTATCCCGATGAGAAGCAGGACAGGGAAAACGATAGCGGCGAGGATACCGGCGCGCAGCTCTCCGTTAAAGCACCCGGAAATGAACCCTGCAAGCGTAGGTCCGCCGGAGCAGCCTACGTCCCCGGCAAGCGCCAGCATTGCGAACAGAGCCGTACCTCCGCCCTTGACCGCAGCGGAAGCCTTGCTGAACGTTCCCGGCCACATTATCCCGACCGAGAAGCCGCAAACCGCACAGCCGACAAGTCCCACAGCCGGAAGCGGAACCAACGAAATGCAGAAATACGCGGCAATGCAAAGCAGACAGCTCATTCTCATGAATTTGTCGAGGTCGAGCTTGTCGCCGAATTTACCGTACAGCAGACGAGAAAGCCCCATCAGCGCGGCAAAAGACATAGGTCCTGCGAGGTCGCCTATAGTCTTGCTTACGCCGAGACCCTGCTCCGCAAACGTGGACGCCCACTGGCTAACCGCCTGTTCGCTTGCTCCTGCGCAGAGCATCATCAGCATCATTACCCAGAAAATTTTCCGGGTAAAAAGCTGTTTCAGAGTAAGTCCGGTCCCGCCCTCCTCGTGAAGGGAATATATCGGAGCCTTCGCGAACAGAATAATGTTAGCAGCCGGAACCACAGCCCAGCAAACAGCGAGTATCTTCCAGTTCTCAATGCCGAACAGTGTGAAAAACAGCGTGGAAATAAGAACTACTCCGACATGTCCCCAGCAGTAGAAGGAGTGCAGAAGGCTCATCGCCTTTTCCTTGTTGTCGGTGGGGCAGGCTTCGAGTATCGGACTTATCAGTACCTCTATAAGCCCGCCGCCGATGGCGTAAATGAATACGGCGATCAGAATTCCGGCGAATGGGTCGGGGAACGCTCCCGGCAGGACTGTCAGGAGGACGAGCCCGGCTGCGGAGCATACATGCGCTATTATCGCTGAAGCTCGGTAGCCTATCTTGTCAACGAATCCTGCTGAAAGCATGTCGACAACGAGCTGAATTCCGAAATTCAGCGTAATTAGCAGCGTTATCTGCGTCAGCGGAATGCTGTAGGTTTTCTGGAATGTAACGAACAGCAGCGGCAGGAAATTATTTACTATAGCCTGTACGATGTATCCTATAAAGCAGGCGTACATCGTGAGCTGGTAATTATTTTTTTTCATGGAGTTGCCCTTTCTTTTTGTCGATTTGTCGATTAATTATATCTGAATCCGGTTCAGAATTCAATCGCCAAAATCTACGAAAATTCCGGCGCATTCACAGGGTATTTTTAGTGAAGTTCACACTGCGGCGAATGCTTGACATCGCGGCGCTTTTGGTGTATCATATTTACATGGATAATAAAACCGGATTAAGATTCAGCTAAAGATGATATTTCCGCATGAAAGGGACATATGGATTCAAATTTGCTTAAATATATGGCGTTTATCAGGACGGTGGAATGCGGCAGCTTCACAAAAGCGGCGGAGCAGTTAAATTATTCGCAGTCCGGAATAAGCCGCATGATAAACGACCTCGAAACAGAGTGGCACGTGAAGCTCCTTGAGCGCAGCCGCGCGGGAGTTCGCCTTACCTCCGACGGGCTTACGCTGCTGCCTTATGCAAAAAGCGTCTGCGAGGACTACCGCCGCCTGCAAATGCAGATCGACGACCTGAAAGGGCTTCAGACAGGAATAATTCGCATAGGGACCATAGCAAGCGTTGCGGAGCACTGGCTGCCGCGTATAATCAGCCGTTTCAGGCAGGACTACCCGAATATCGACTACGAGCTGCTTATAGGCGACTACGGCGAGATAGAGCAGTGGATAAGCGACGGAAGGGTCGACTGCGGGTTCATCTGCTCGCCGATACAGCCTGACCTTGATTCCACGGTGCTGGAGCGCGACGAGCTGATGGCGGTGCTCCCGAAGGGACACCCGCTTGCGGAGCGCTCTGCGGTACCTATCGAGGAGCTTTGCAGAGGTCCGTTCATGCTGCTTGAGCGCGGAGCCAGGGGAGAAGTTTCCGAGCTGTTCGAGCGGCGCGGACTTGTTCCGGATATCCAGTTCAAAACGCTGGACGACTACGCGGTTATGTCCATGGTTGAATGCGGCCTGGGTCTTGCGATACTCCCGGCGCTTATACTGAAACGCATTCCCTATAACGTGGAAATACGAAGCCTTGCGGAACCCGCCTTCCGGGATATCTGCTTTGTTATGAGAAACCACGAGACGGCTCCGCTGGCTGTAAAGCGGTTCGTTGACTACCTTGGGTACCGGAATTCACATAACTCTCATATTAATTAGCAACTCCGGCACTTGACTTATTAAATAAAGTGTGCTAAAATATAAAGTTGGAAGCCTCTGTTCGTCAGAAGGCTGTAATTTACAGAAAGAGGGATTTTAAAATGACAAAGATAGATGTGTTCTCCGGATTCCTCGGAGCAGGTAAGACTACCCTTATCAAGAAGCTTTTAAAGGAGGCTTACGCCGGTGAGAAGCTGGTGCTTATCGAGAATGAGTTCGGCGAGATCGGCATTGACGGCGGCTTCATGAAGGACGCCGGCATACAGGTAACAGAGATGAACCAGGGCTGCATTTGCTGCTCTCTGGTAGGTGATTTCGGCAAGGCTCTGGCGCAGGTGCTCGAGCAGTTCCACCCGGATCGTATCCTTATCGAGCCGTCCGGCGTCGGCAAGCTGTCTGACGTGCTCAAGGCTGTCATGAACGTTCAGAATGACGATCTCGTACTCAACACCTACACAACCGTAGTTGACGCGTCCAAGATCAAGATGTATATGAAGAACTTCGGCGAGTTCTACAAGAACCAGGTAGAAACTGCAAAGACCATCATACTCAGCCGTTCCCAGAAGCTCTCCGAGGATAAGCTCGCTGAGGCTCTTGCGATGATCCGCCAGCTCAACGAGCATGCTACCATCGTAACCACTCCGTGGGACGACATCAACGGCAAGCAGATCCTTGAGGCAATGGAGATCAAGAACAGCTTTGCAGAGGAGCTGCTCAAGGACGAGGGGATCTGCCCGGTATGCGGACATCACCACGATGATGACGATGATGAGTGCGACCATGACCACGAGCATCACCACCATCATGACGATGACGATGACGATCACGAGTGCTGCCACCACCATCACGACCATGATGATGACGAGCATGAGCACCATCATGACCACGAATGCTGCCACCACGACCACGACGAGGACGAGCACGAACATCACCACCACGACGGCGAGTGCGGCTGCGGACATCACCACCATCACCACGGTCACGACGCCGACGAGGTATTCTCCAACTTCGGCGTTGAGACTGCGAAGAAGTTCACCAGGGAAGAGCTTGAGAACGCCCTGTCCAAGCTGTCCGGCGAGGAATACGGCACAGTACTCCGCGCTAAGGGCATCGTTGCAGGCGCTGACGGCGTTTGGTACCATTTCGACTTTGTTCCCGAGGAGTACGAGGTACGCACCGGATCGGCTGACGTCACCGGCAGAATGTGCGTGATCGGCGCAAAGCTCGCCGAGGACAAGATCAAGGCGCTCTTCGGAGTTTAAGGCAACACCGCACAAAGACCATTTATTGGATTTTGTACGTGTCTTGCTTGCATCT
>ERZ773104.70-NODE-70-length-135009-cov-16.281777_pt1 | contig 135009 bp, 113 predicted proteins | sample MGYA00511920_ERZ773104 | MGnify/ENA primary metagenome ERZ773104 (study PRJEB29015, sample SAMEA2737857) | human gut metagenome | biome: human gut; feature: human-associated habitat; material: faeces | place: China | collected 2012 ... | reverse complement strand
GGGTGGAAGCCATTCAGGAATACGCCAACATCACAGAGCTGGACGCAGCCACCCTTAACCGCTTAATCAAAGAAATCGTCGTGCATGAAAAATCAGACTTGCTGAGCCAGCTGCAAAGATAATGAGTAACCATACAAGGACATAGGAGCTAATGGTATATCTTTTTAAATAATTAGTTTTCATTGCTTAACCTCTTCCTTTGCCGGTATAGATAACAAGTTCACTTTTTATACCATTCAGCTCAATGATATTTTCGGAATCCGATGTATCAAAACGATCTGTCTGCTGTCCATCTTTCTCATATGAAATGCTTGTTCCGATTCCTTTTGTAACTGCTGTAAATACAGTGTTTTCAGGAATATGGATTCTTGATGTTGCTGATATCTGGTTGATGTCAACTTCACCATTTAATGAACTGCATAATACTTCCATGTCAAGATTACAGTTTATTTCGACTGTACCAGAAATATCATCTAAGGTAACGTGCGATGTCTTTACGTCTAACTCGATACTGTCACATTCAAGAGAGTGAATTTCCACTGTTTCCGTATTAACAGCACATTCAATCTGACCAATATATGGAGAAGGAATCTGTACGAAGATGCTGACAGCCTCTTTAGCAGTTGCTTCTGTAACGCCATTCATCCGTTTTACATCTACATCAATTCGCTTTCTGATGTCGTCTATTTTGATTTTGAAATCATTCTGTAGTGTGGAGAGCGTATCAGATACCAGACGGATCCGGATTTTCTCACCTTTGTATCCGCATAATACGAATCGCTTTGCTCCGCCGAATTTCATATCATAGCGCTTGGGTTCATCAATATCATATTCTGTTACACTTTCAAAGAGATAATCTGATTTTTTTTGAGATGCATTTTCATTAGAAAGCAATTCATCAATAGAAATATCAAACAATGATGAAATGGACTTAATATTTTCAATGTCGGGAATGCCGGTGTCGGTTTCCCATTTTGTGACAGCCTGTCTTGATACACCGAGCTTTTCTGCTAATTGTTCCTGTGACATACTTGCTTGTTTTCGTAAGGATTTTAATTTTTCTGCAAATGTCATGTTTTGTGGCCTCCTCTGTAAATGATAGTGCTTATGACAATTTAATTTATCATAAAGCAATGGTGATGATTAATTTTAGTATAGAAAAGAGCAATTCTTACTACAAGCAAGTAGGGATTACATTTCAACTATTTCTGCTACTTTGCGTGGCATTTCCGATTTTTCTATGATTTCATGGTAAATATATATTAACACACTCTATATAATGGCAGGATAAATGTTTTTTCATATGGAGAAAAATCTTATGAAAAACTACTATTTATTATTTTTTTCTTGATAATTGCATATAACATAAATGAGCAAGAAAGGCATATCTTTTGGAGTTTAAGCTTTGATTATTGTCAATCCAGAATACGAGCGGCAGAACCCAATATAGGCACTCATCCTATAACCGTGAGTTCTATAACGTAAATTGCAGATTCTGTGGTGCAATTCACAGCGTAAATTGGGCAGATATAAGCGTCCTTTCACAAGTCATTCGTAACGTAAATGAAAGAAAAACGGTGCAGACAAATATGATTTCCTTCGTGAGCCATGGAGCTGGGATTCTAAAAATTTCGTGAAGCTCTGCTTCACAAAATTTTTGCTCAGAAGCCCAGCGGAATGCCCGGCGAACAGGAACATCATATTTCGTCTGTACCGTTTTTCTTTTCATAAACCTATAAAATCACGACTTGTGAGAGGACGCTTATATCTGCCCTTCACACCCTAAGAAAGCACCACAGAATCTGCGACACTACGTCAATTAAACTCCGGTTAAGCCGCAGCTTTCCTGCCGAAGAGCTTTTTCAGACAACTGAATGCAACCATAACACCAAGTACCATAAGAAGTACGGCAACAACAAATTGAAGTCCGTCTACAAGAAGTGTTGCATTACCGCTCATGAAGTTGCTGACAAGGGCAATTGTTTTCTGAATCAGAGCAGTGAACGTAACTGCCAGCATAACAAACATTGGAATGTAAAGTGTCCATCCGGTACGACCGGTTGTTTTTAAGAAAACCGCTAAGGCGATCAATACAAGTGCTGCAAGCAGCTGGTTTGCAGAGCCAAACAGCGGCCAAACGTTGCTGTATCCGCCGAGTGTCAGCAAATATCCGAAAAACAGTGTGATCACAGTTGCAAAATATTTATTTGTCAGTACACGCTGTACCGGTGTCATATCTGCAGGATCGGTGGAATCTCCGTAGAACAATTCCTGGAAAGACATACGTCCGATTCTTGCAACAGAGTCAAGGGATGTCAGTGCAAGTGCAGATACACACATGGTCATAAATACAGTTGCAACGGTAACAGGGACACCGAGTTTTTCAAGGAATCCTGCGACACCGGAGGAGAAGATGGAGAATGGAGTTCCATCCGGTTTTGTTCCGTTTACGGCGACTGCGCCGACAACAACTAAGGAGACGATACCGAGTAAGGATTCTACGACCATGGCACCATAACCGACCATAGGCATATCTTTTTCGCTGCTGATCGTCTTAGAGGATGTTCCGGAAGATACCAGACTGTGGAAACCGGAAACAGCACCGCAGGCGATCGTTACGAATAAAGTAGGGAATAAACTGCTTCCACCTACATTGAATCCGCTGAATGCATTTAACTGCATGGAAGGATGTGCAACAATGACACCGACAACGGCACCGATGATCATACCGAGTAACATGAATGTTGTCATGTAATCTCTAGGCTGCATTAAAAGCCACATTGGCATAACAGATGCTAAGAACAGGTAAGCCATTACGATGTAGATCCATGCAGTTTTGGTCGTGCAGATTGGGAATTTCATACCGATGATGAACATAACGACTAAAAGTACAATTGCAACGATTGCTTTTATCACTTCGTTCATCCTGCTTCCAAGGTGTTTCTGGATCACACCGAAGATAACAGCGACAACGATAAATAACATGGAAATCGAAGCGGCGGCAGAATTGGCGTAAGAGGTTGCATCTGTCATACCTTCAACTCCGGTTCCGACAAATGTTCCGGCAACCATATCTGTAAATGCTGCGATTACTAATAAAGTAAATAACCAGCAGAATAACATGAAAAGTTTCCGGCCTGTTTTACCGATGTACTTCTCAATGATCATACCCATGGATTTACCTTCATTTTTTACGGATGCATATAAAGCACCGAAGTCCTGTACAGCACCGAAGAAAAGTCCGCCGATGATGAGCCAGAGCAATACCGGAACCCATCCAAAAACAGATGCAAGGATCGGACCTGTGACAGGACCTGCACCTGCGATGGAAGAAAACTGATGTGAGAATACGGTAAATTTGGAGGAGGGAACATAATCTTCGCCATCCTCATGTGTGTAAGCGGGGGTTTTGGCATTTGGGTCGATTCCCCATTTCTTTGCAAGCCAGCGTCCGTAGAAGAGGTAGCCTGCACCAAGTGCAACGATACCGATTAAAACAATAACTAAACCATTCATAACTTTTTTCCGCCTTAAGGCGGCTCCTTTCTGAAAATGTATTTTTTCTGGGAACAAAATACATTGTGCAAAGTGGAAACAATGGGATTCACGTCCTGCGCACAGTCTGCTGGCATGAAAAAAAGCCTTCATCTCCGGATATATTCATATCTCAAAGACGAAGGCTTAAGCTTCCGCGTTACCACTTTGTTTGCCGTAAAATACGACCTCTCTGTCTTATCTTTGTGGGCAGATGCCTACAACAATAAGCTTCTAAATAACGGTAGAATACCGGTGACACCTACTATGAAAATTCAGTGCACTGCTCGCAGAGGATAGTTCCTGAAGCTGTATACTGCCTTACACCAACCGGCAGCTCTCTGTGATACAGGTTGCTCAGATAACCTTGTTCTGTTCGTTGCATTTTGTTCTCTGTTTGAATAACAAAATAGCACTTTGATCTGGTAAAGTCAATGGTCCATTTTTAATCTGTTTTATTGATTTATTTTAATCGTTACTGTTCACTCGTATCTCGTTCCAGTAATTTTTATTCCGCATTTAAAGAACTCATATAGTCTGTAACGGAATCAAGGTTTGCATAAATGGTTTCCATAGGCTTGTTTGCCTCATAAGCACTGTATCCGGAGTAACCGGCCCAGCCGATGATACCGGCAGCGACAAGACAGCCAGCGACATAACCGGCGATACGCATTCTCTTTTCCTTTGCCATAATTTTCTTACGATTCTTTTTTTCTTCTTTATAACGGTCTACTTTTGCCTGACTCATAATCAATCTCCTAACTTCTTAAACTTTCTTCACTATACTGCATTTTACTGGAAAAATCAATGAAATTTGGTAGAAACAGAAATGAACTTTATGACAAAAATATATCGCAGTCATAAAATATTCGAATAACAGTCGGGATGTTATTTCTTGCACTTTATACGAAAATTGGATAGAATAGTACTGTTCGGATCGTACATGGGCATTTTACTGCAAAGGTACGAAAGAATGAGATTTTCAAATGTGCAAAATGATAGAAAGATGAGGATAGAAGATGAGTCTTGCAGACAAGATTTTTGTAGATATGTGTAAGGATATTTTAGAGAACGGGACAAGTACGGAGGGCGAGAAAGTCCGCCCACACTGGGAAGATGGAACGAGTGCCTACACGATCAAAAAATTCGGTGTGGTCAACCGTTATGATCTCTCAAAAGAGTTTCCGGCAATCACATTAAGAAAAACTGCCATCAAAACATGTACGGAAGAGATGCTCTGGATCTGGCAGAGAAAATCAAATAACATCCATGATTTAAACAGTACCGTATGGGATGAATGGGCAGACGAAGATGGTTCCATCGGAAAAGCATACGGATACCAGTTAGGGGTAAAACATCAGTATAAAGAAGGCATGATGGATCAGGTTGACCGCGTGATTTATGATCTGAAACATAATCCGTTCAGCCGCCGCATTATGACAAATATTTATGTGCACCAGGATCTTCATGAAATGAATTTATATCCGTGTGCCTACAGTATGACATTTAACGTGACACACAAGGAGGGAGACGAAAAGCTGACTTTGAATGCTATTCTGAATCAGCGTTCCCAGGATGTGTTAGCGGCAAATAACTGGAATGTGTGTCAGTATGCGGTATTAATGCATATGCTTGCGCAGGTGTGTGATATGCAGGTCGGCGAGCTGGTACATGTGATTGCGGATGCTCACATTTATGACCGTCATATCCCGATCATTAAGGAACTGATCGGGAGAGAGCAGCATCCGGCGCCAAAATTCACATTAAACCCGGAAATCAAAGATTTTTATCAGTTTACGACTAAAGATATTACCATTGAGGATTATGTGACGGGGCCGCAGATCAAAAATATTCCGATCGCAGTATAAGCCTGACTGGAATATTTTATGAGAGGATAAAATACAGGATAAAATAATACGACACTGACAAGTGATACAGAGTGAAAAGTTGGAGGAAATATGAATTTAATCGCAGCTGTAGATAAAAACTGGGCAATCGGATGTAAGAATAAACTGCTGGTGAGTATTCCGGCAGACATGAAGTTTTTCCGTGAGACGACAACCGGGAAAGTGGTCGTCATGGGAAGAAAAACGTTGGAGAGTTTTCCAAACGGACAGCCTCTCAAAAAAAGAGTGAACATCGTGCTGACGCATGATAAAAATTTTAAGGCGGGAGATGCCATTATCGTTCATTCGATGGAAGAATTGCGGGAAGAGTTAAAGAAATATCCAAGTGAGGATATTTATGTGATCGGTGGAGAGCCCATTTATAAACAGCTTCTCGATGACTGTGATGTGGCGCATATCACAAAGATCGACTATGCATTTGAGGCAGATGCCTATTTCCCGAATCTCGATGAGATGCCGGAGTGGAAAATCACGCAGGACAGTGAGGAACAGACGTATTTTGATCTGGAATATTATTTTTACAAATACGAGAAAATTAAATAATGTCAATAAAGTTGTTAAAATATATCATACCAAAAAGATGAAAATTGATTTATAATTGCTAAAACCCAGACAGAGAGACTGCTGGGTTTTACCTTTACTTGAACGAGGAGTTTCCTGATAGGAAAAAGAAAAAAATGGAAAATTTTATCTATAGTATCAACGTGACAATGCCTATTTTTCTGGTCATGGTGATCGGATACATTTTAAAGCAGATCGGAATGCTGAATGATAACTTTGTCACAGTGGCAAATAAGTTCAATTTCAAGGTCACGCTTCCGTTTATGCTGTTTAAGGACATTGCAGGCGTTGATATTAAAGCAGTATTTGATATTAAATATGTGCTTTTCTGTGCGATCGTGAGTACCATCTGTTTCTGGGTGGTATGGGGTACAGCAAAACTTCTGGTGCGGGACAAAACGATCCGCGGGGCATTTGTACAGTCGTCTTTCCGCGGAAGTGCGGCGGTTATGGGGCTGGCTTTTATCCAGAATATCTACGGTTCCTCTGCAATGGGACCGCTGATGATCGTCAGTGCAGTGCCGCTCTATAATATTTTTTCTGTGATCGTGCTGACATTTGAGGCAAATGACAGCACAGGAATCGACAAGAAAGCAAAGATCCGGCAGGCGGGGATCAATATATGTAAGAATCCGATCATTTTAAGTATCCTGGCAGGACTGATCGTGGGACTGCTTGAGATCCAGTTCCCGACGCTGGTAAATAAGACGGTCAGCAACGTGGCGCAGATGGCAACCCCTTTGGCACTGATCACCATCGGAGCAGGATTTGAGGGAAGAAAAGCGCTGGCGAAGATCGCACCGACCATGGCGGCGTCCATGATCAAACTGGTGCTTCAGCCACTTGTTTTTCTGCCGGTTGCTGCCTGGATGGGATTTTCAGGGGAAAAGATGATCGCAATTCTGATCATGCTGGCATCCCCGACCACGCCGAGCTGTTATATTATGGCAAAGAGCATGAACAATGATGAAGTGCTGACGGCGAGCGTTATTGTAACAACGACATTGATGGCGGCGTTTACGTTGACCGGATGGATTTTTTTGCTCAAAACATTAGGTTATATCGGTTAGTCAGAGGAAAAAAGATACACAGTCAGCAGAAAGTATCATTTTATGAAAGCACAGATTATTTTGAAGTATAAATGGAAAGGGTAAGACAGAAAGATGGATATTACAGGTAGAAAATTATTTGTCAAGGCATTACAGGAAGAGGGTGTCGATACGATTTTCGGTTATCCGGGTGGAACGGTGACGGATCTTTTTGATGAATTATATAAACAGGATGAGATTGAAATTGTCTTACCAAGACATGAGCAGGGACTTTTACATGAGGCAGAGGGATATGCAAAATCGACAGGAAAAGTGGGTGTCTGCCTGGTGACCAGCGGTCCCGGTGCAACGAACATCATGACAGGACTTGCAGATGCACATTATGACAATATTCCGCTTGTCTGTTTTACCGGACAGGTGCCGTTAAGCCTGATCGGAAACGATGCTTTTCAGGAAGTTGACATTGTCGGAATGACAAGAAGTATCACAAAGTATGGTGTGACGGTCAGAGACCGCAAGGATTTAGGAAAGATCATTAAGATGGCCTTTCACATTGCAAGCACAGGAAAACCTGGACCGGTCTTAATTGATCTTCCAAAGGATATCCAGACGGCGAGCGGACCGGCGGAATATCCGGACAGCGTGCAGATCCGTGGATATAAACCGAATGAGAGCGTGCATATCGGGCAGTTGAAAAAAGCATACAAACTGTTAAAGTCAGCAAAGAAACCATTGATCCTCGCTGGCGGCGGTGTCAATATTGCAAAAGCAAATGAGCTGTTGAAAGAATTTGCAGAGAAAATGAATGTTCCGGTTGTGACGACCATTATGGGAAAGGGTGCGATTGTCACAACGCATCCGCTTTATATCGGAAATACGGGAATGCATGGAAAATATGCAAGCAATAAAGCAGTCAGCGAGTGTGATGTTTTATTTTCCATCGGAACAAGATTTAACGACCGTATTACCGGAGATCTGAATGAATTTGCACCAAAAGCAAAAATTGTACATATTGACGTGGACACTGCTTCCATTTCCAGAAATGTTGTGGTAGACGTTCCAATCGTATCGGATGCAAAACTTGCCCTGGAAAAATTGCTGGAATGGGCAGAACCAAAGGATACGGCTGCATGGCAGGAGAGAATTAAGGCATGGGATGAAAAGAATCCACTTGAGATGCGCAGAGACCGCGGCATGACACCACAGATGATCATGGAACACATCAACCATACGTTTGACGAGGCGGTTTTTGTCACGGATGTAGGACAGAACCAGATGTGGGCAACGCAGTATCTGGATATTGACGAAAAACGCCAGATGATCACTTCCGGCGGGCTTGGAACAATGGGATTCGGTTTTCCTGCGGCGATCGGTGCAAAGATTGGAAACAGGGATACGGAGGTAGTCTGTGTCACCGGTGATGGCGGTTTCCAGATGAACATTCAGGAGATGGCAACAGCGATCGTGCAGGGGACACCGGTTATCATCTGCCTGCTCAATAACCAGTATCTTGGCATGGTCCGCCAGATGCAGCAGCTTTTTTATGGCAAACGCTATTCCGCAGTATGCTTAAGAAAGAGAAGAAGCTGTCCGGCAAACTGCAAGGGACCAAATGAAGCATGCCCTCCATATACACCGGATTTTGTTGCACTTGCAGAAAGCTATGGTGCGCATGGCATCCGTGTAGAGCGGGAAGAAGACATTCAGGCAGCTTTGGATAAAGCGAGAACTTACAAAGATGCACCGACAGTCATTGAATTTCTGATCTCTTCGGATGAGATCGTGCTTCCGATGGTAAAGGGCGGAAATCCGATGAGCGAGATGATTTTGAAATAGGCGGATACAGATATGGTGAGAGAGGAAAATATCATGAAAGACAGATGGATTGCACTATATGTAGAAAATCAGGTTGGTGTTCTGGCAAAGGTTTCCGGTCTTTTTTCCGGGAAATCATACAATTTGCAGAGTCTGACAGTTGGCACGACAGAGGACGAGACGGTTTCCCGTATGACCATCTGCGTTACCAGTGATGACATAACATTTGAACAGATCAAAAAGCAGCTGAACCGTATGGTTGAAGTAATCAAAGTCATTGATCTGACAGATGTACCGATTCATATGAAAGAGATTCTGTTCGCAAAGGTTCTCCGTGTGAATGCTGCGGAAAAAGAAGAAGTATTCCAGATCGCACAGGTGTTTAATGTGCAGGTGGTCGATATCGGAAATGACAGTGTCCTGTTGGAATGTAAACTGACTGCCCGCAGAAATAACGAGCTGATCGCATTGCTGAAATCAAAATTTAAGACCATTGAGGTAGTGCGCGGCGGAGCAGTAGCAATTGAATCCATCAGTACAAGCTGTAGATAATAAAATTTTTCGAAAATTATAGCAAAAGTAATGTACAACTTAAATACCCTGTGATATAATAAAAATGTTTTGAAATGTAGTATTAAAAACTACGTTGGAAAACGTATATTTAAGAATAAGAAGTCATAAAGCTATTTTGCAGATAACAGTAGTAAATAAACGAGGTATTTATGATGCAGAAAAAAGTACAGATCATCAGTGATGGTTCCCTGGATCTCTCACAGGAACTCACAAAGGAAAAAGATATTGAGGTTGTTCCATTTTACGTGTCTTTTGACAGTGAAACGTATCAGAAGGAAATGGTAGAAGTCGGTGTCAGGGAATTCTATCAGGAAATGGTGGATCACCCGACCGTTTTCCCAAAGACATCCATGCCATCCGTGCATGATTATTATGAGGTGTTTGAAAAACATGCGAAGGAGAAGATGCCGGTCATCTGTATCTGTATCACCAGAAAATTCAGTGGCTCCCTGCAGTCTGCGACAACGGCAAAAGATATGATATTAGAGGAATACCCGGATGCACAGATCACGGTCATTGATTCTACAGTCAATACTGTGCTGCAGGGATTATATGTATTAGAGGCATGCAGACTGCGCGATATGGGCTTAGAGTATCAGCAGATTGTAGATGCGTTACTGCCGATCCGTGAGACAGGAAGAATTTTTTTCACAATCGGAAGTATTGACTATTTAAAACATGGCGGAAGGATTGGAAAATTAGCCGGGATTGCAGCCAGTGCATTAAAAATCAAACCTCTGATCACGTTAAAAGAAGGTGAAATCTTTAATTCCGGCATTACAAGAAATCGTCTTAAATCCATGAAAAAAGTTGTGGATATGACAAGGGAATATTTAGATGAAGTCAATGCAAAACCGGGAGAGTACAGTTTCTGCATCGGTTATGGATATGATTATAACGAAGCACTGGAGTTTCGAGAGATGTTAAAGGATCTGGTCAAAGAACGTCTTGGAATTGATGAGATTGGTATTTACCAGATCGGTGCAACCATTGGAGTGCACACAGGACCATATCCGATCGGGATCGGAATTATAAAGCATGCATTGACAGAGTAACTGATATGTACCCCTTTTACTGGACATCCAGTGAAAGGGGTACATATCATATCAGGGCGATTTTTAGTTCCTGTTTCCGGAACTAATGATAATATTTTAAGAATAATCCCGTAAGATCTCCTTTTAAGTTCACACCGAGGAAAGTAAGCGTTTCGGAAAGAGCGTACATGGTTGCGGCCATATCTTCAAAGTTTGCGTTATTTCCCATGTGACCAATGCGGATCACTTTGCCGGAAAGATCATCAAAAGATCCGGCAAGCATGATATTGTGCTCTTTTTTCATGCGGGAAAGAATTGCATCGCAAGTGGTCTCTGCCGGAATGTCAAACACAGTGACGGTATCGGAGAAACCGCTTTCCAAGTGAAGCTTTAAGCCGGCTTCTGTCAAAGCGCGTCTGGCTGCTTCGGCGATACGGTGTGTGCGTTCTTCTAACTCTGGATCGGAAGCGATATTGTCAAAAGCAGCACGTAAGCCGTAAATATCGCTGATCGGCATGGTATAAGGAAACCATTTTTTCTCATAATATCCCTCAAAAGCCAGAAGGCTTGCATAGAAGGAACGGATCGGAGTCTTACGCTCATGCATGGCATCTTTCACAGCATCACTTATGGTGACAAAAGTAAGTCCCGGAGGTGCGGAAACCGCTTTCTGGGAACCGCCGCACAGAAGGTCAATCTGGAACTTGTCCACATCCATATGATTTCCGAACATTCCGGAAACGGAATCTACAACGGTCAGAATGCCGTATTCTTTTAAAAGCGGACAGATTTTCTCTACCGGATTGAGCATGCCGCTTGGGGTGTCACAGTGAACAACGGTCGCATATTTATAATCATGATGCTCCTTTAAATAAGAAGAAAGAGCATCCGGGTCGATGGCATTCAGGCGGTCGGCATGATAAAATTCCGGCACACCACCGTACATGGAAACAAAGTCCGCAAAGCCTTCGCCGTACACGCCGTTCTCAATGATGAGCACCTTATCTCCCGGCTCAGTGAGGGAGGCGCAGGCAGCTTCCAGACCTAAAATTCCCTCTCCATCCAAAATGAGAGTTTCGTTTTTCGTGCCGAGCAGGGAGCTGATCAGTTCGCAGGTATCTTTATAAAATTCTACGAAATCTTCATCCAGATCAGGATTGGTACATACGAGGCTTCTTGCCATACGCACATTTTCTTTTACCTGGGTTGGCCCAGGAGTCATGACTTTATACATAATTACTTCCTTCTTTATCATAGATTGTTTTGTAAATGAGATTGATGTTACACAGCTTATAACATTTTATTTACGATTTTCTGAAGCTGTCCGACGATCAAAAGAACGATGACAGCAGCAACACCGATCTGGACAAGGTTTCCAGGAATGGAAGTAACCGGTGCGATCCAGTTTCCGTAAATGATACCCTCTGCAATGTAGTAACCAGCGACTTTGATCACGCATGCAACTGCGATCGCAAGTGTGTTCCAGCCAAAGCCGTGATGTTTTTCTGTGATGGCACCTACGGCATATCCCATCAGACCGACAATGATCAGTGTGAATGGCGCCCATGCGGTCCAGCCGGAGAGCAGATCGAATAGTCCCATGCCGACACCGCCGGCGATCGCACCACTTTTCTTACCAAAAATAATGGCGCAGATAAAAAGAGGTACGTTTCCGAGATGGATCAATCCGCCGTTTGCAGTGATTGGAAGTCTTATATTAATAAATGCAGTGAATACGTAGGTCAGGGCAATAAAAAGAGCCGTGATCGTGATAAAACGGATATTTGATAAAGATTTTGAATCAGCAGTCTGTGCTGTAGAGGTAGTTGATGTTTTCATAAATAAAATTCTCCTTTTTATGGTTTGTATTTGTGTCAATTCCCAGGATTGTTGTTGGGATTACTATATACAAAAACTGTCATGAATTAAAAATCCAGTTTAAAACAAATTGACCATGCCAGTTTTAAATATATAATAATATTGACAAAACAATACTATATGATGTATAGTATTAAATAAGAAATAATATTACAAATAAAATAACAAGGAGTGAGTACATGGTATTTAATACAGGCGCAGCCCTTTTGGATGCGATTGTTCTTGCTGTCGTGTCAAAGGAGGAAGAAGGAACCTACGGATATAAGATCACGCAGGATGTGCGGAAAGCGATTGAGGTTTCAGAATCCACACTGTATCCGGTTTTGCGAAGACTGCAAAAGGATGGATACCTGATCGTGTATGACAGGGAGTGCGGAGGAAGAAACCGGAGATATTACCAGATTACGGAGACCGGCGAAGAAAAGCTGGCAGAATACCGCAGCGAGTGGGAATCGTATTCTTCGAAAATATCAGAACTATTTTCAGGAGAGGAGTCAGAAGAATGAATAAAGAAGAATTTTTAAAACGTCTGGAGCAGCTGCTTTCGGATATTTCAGAGGAAGAGAGAGCGGATGCACTTGCCTTTTACAGAAGTTATTTTGAGGATGCCGGAATTGGAAATGAGGCATCAATTTTAGAGGAACTGGAGTCGCCGGAGAAGGTGGCGGAAGTGATCAAGAAAGATCTTGGGGTGAGTGAAACGGCTGATGCGGAAACACCCGAGGAAGATGTGCGCAGCGAAAAAAATGAGACTCATACAGAAGGGACATCTGGGGATGGTCAAAATGCCAAAACACGAATGGATGATCCATATATGAACAGTTTATATGGAAGCAGTACTTACGGGTCAGGTAATTATGAGCAGAAGAATACTGCTTATACCGGCGGAACTTATGGCAGTCAGAATACGTCCGGCCAGATCGATATAGAGAATCTGAAAAAGGAAAATCAGAAGAATAAAACAGAAAAAACAGTTTTATGGGTGATCCTCGCAGTTTTGACAAGCCCGGTCTGGATCACGGTTGCAGCGGTTCTGGCGGCGATTCTTGTAGCAATTTTAGCGTGTGTGTTTGCAGTGGCAGTCAGCATTGTTGCAGTGATGGCGGCGTTAGTGATCACCGGATTTGTATTGGCAGGCATTGGTGTCGGATATCTTTTCACAAAAGGCGTGGCAGTAGGTCTTGGACTGTTAGGCGGTGGACTTTTGGTTCTTGCGCTTGGAGTACTTGCAGTGTGGCTTGTGGTATGGTGCTTTGGCTGGTTTGTCCCATGGGCAGTGAAAGGCATTGCAGGGCTTTGCAAAAAGGCATTTGGCAAGACAAAGAGAGGAGTGTGAGATGAAATGAAAAAATTTACAAAGATTATATTGATCATTGCAGGAAGCTTAGCCGCACTCGGAATTGTTTTCAGCGGTATCGCCGCAGTGATGGGAGCCGGATGGTCAACCATCCACCGGAAAGCACTTGCCGGTGAACTTGATTTTGGCAACTGGCATATTGGCAATGGAGTTTATTATGCTTATGATCAGGGACATGGCATCTTGGATCATTTTTGGGATGATGATTATGATGATTGGGATGATGATTATGATGACGATGATGATTGGGACGACGACGACTGGGATAATGACGACTGGGATGATGAGGATGACGAGCTCATGGATGATAATAGGGCGGTGGAGAGTTTTGGTTCCTGGATCCTGAATCTTACGGATTTGAAGAGTGAACCGGCAGGAACGGAAAGCTGCATTATACCTTATCCGGCATCAGAAGCTGCTTCCCTGAAACTGGAACTGGATGTGGTAAATGAACTTATTTTTGAAGTGTCGGATTCTGCGGATGAGATCAGTATTAAAATGGAAAATGGGTATCAGGATTATCTTTCTACAAAACAGAAGGATTCCAATCTGAAGGTATCCTATCACAGCGGACACCACCATTTTGAGAAAGGACCGACCTTTACGGTAGTTCTGCCAAGACAGTGCGAAAATCTGACACTGGACATTGTAGTGGGAGCCGGGGATATTTCCATGGAAAGCGAAGCGTTTACGGCAAGAAAAGTAAATGTGTCTGTTGGAGTGGGAGAACTCTCTGTGAATCAGATTTCAGCCAGCGAGAAAGCTGTGTTTGAAGTTGGCACAGGAGATGTGTCGATTCTGAATGGACAGTTCCCGAAAGTGTCTATCGAAGCAGGAGTTGGAGATGCCGTGTTCAGCGGAAGCGTTTCAAACAAACTGGAAGTGGAGGCAGGAACCGGCGATGTCAATGTCTCTCTTACCGGAACAGAGAAAAGCTATGCATTTGATCTGTCTGCCGGACTTGGAGAAATCAGGTTGAACGGGCAATCGAAAGGAGCTTTTGATGCGGAGTATGAGACCGGCAGCAACGGCGGAGCAGAAGTGGAACTGACTGCAGGAGTGGGAGATATTTCTGTTTTGACGGAAAAATAATAAGGATGTTTCATGAACGCCCTTATACATATGGATAAAAATTGAAAAGGCTCAGATCGGTGTGTTGTACGTCTGCAAAATCCGGTCTGAGTCTTTCTTTCTTTTGGTATGTCCTGCTTATTTCCATACTTTGTCTTTTTAATCACAATATGATATGATGAACACGAAAGAAAAAACATACAAGAATTCGTATATTTTAATAAGAAGAACAGGAGCAGGGGAATGGGAAAAAGAACACGGATTGTTTTATATGCACTGTCACTTGTGACAATGCTTGCAATGGTGACACTGATTATTTTTTCACATGGAAGACAGAGCGGTGAGCCGGCGAAAGATGCACTGTCCGAGACGGATATCAGCAGCACAGAGAAACCGGTTCAGATACCGGAAGCGGAAGAATCAGAAGAGACGGAAGCAGCAGACGGGCAGAACAGGATCCAAAACGACACAGAACAGGAAGAAGCGGACATAGCAGGTGGAGAAACGGACAAGCAGGCAGAGGCAGGGAATACCGAAGGAGACGGCAGCACGACACTGATTTTTGCAGGGGATGTACTGTTTGCAAACGCCTTTAAAAGCAACTATGATGCGGGCGGAATTGAAAAAGTGATCGAGCCGCAGCTGCTGCAGGAGCTGCAGGATGCAGATATTTTCATGGTGAATAATGAGTTCCCATTCAGTAACCGTGGAGAGCCGATGGAGGACAAACAGTTTACGTTTTGCTGTGATCCGAAATATGTGAAAGCTTTAAATGAGATGGGCGTGGATATTGTATCACTCGCCAACAATCACACCTTAGATTATGGAAGAGATGCGTTGTCTGATACGTTTACGACACTGGACGGAGCCGGTATTTTGTATGCAGGAGCCGGAGAGACTAAAGAACGCGCATATGAATTGCAGATTATCGAGAAAAATGGAAAAAAATTCGGATTTCTTGCGGCATCCCGCGTAGTGCCGGAATCAAACTGGAAAGTGGAAGAACGGACACCGGGAATGCTGACCGCTTATGATGATACAAAATTGGTACAGTTGATCAAAGAAGCCCGGAGCGGATGTGATTTTCTGTCGGTCTATATCCACTGGGGCGTGGAATACGATGCGTATCCGCAGGACTATCAGACAAAGATTGCCACAGATTGTTTTAATGCAGGGGCAGATCTGATCCTTGGAGCACATACACACTGTTTACAGGGAATTTCCTATATCAGTGGGAAACCGGTCTTTTACAGCCTTGGAAACTTTGTGTTTGGACAGAACATTGATAAGACGGCTGCAGTGAAAGTACAGGTTTCGTCCGATGGAACCGTATCTTATGGATTACTTCCGGTTTATGCGGCGGGGGGCACAACAAAACTGATGGATACAAACAGTGCATCTGCGCTGTATCAGTATATGACACAGATTTCAGATGGCGTTACGATCGGTGCGGATGGAAAAATCAATTAAAGGGGAGAAGAACATGAAAAAGAAACTTATGAGAATGCCGAAGGTGGTTACGATACTCGTTGCGGTACTGATCGTAGCTATTTTTCTGGGAAGTATGGATGTGGCAGCGTTTTTTCTTGCCGATACAGTTTCGCTTCCGGGTTATGGAAGCAGTATGATCGCAGAGTTTATGGCAGGAGTGGTTGCATTTCTGCTTTTATGCCTGTTTGGTTATCTTGGAGTTCTGGGAGAAAAAGGAAAGGGATTTATCCATGGTCTTTATATTGGCGGATTCCTGACAGGATACTGTTGTCTGGAACTGGCGGCACAACTTTATGTGCAGATGATGACACCGGATGCAAAAGTTGTATCTGTATTGGAAATCCTGTTTTTTGCTGCAACCATGTTTCTGATCGGATGGACGGAGGAACTTATTTTCCGCGGTGTGATCCTGAATCTGTTTCTGGAACGTTTTTCCAAAACGAAAAGAGGGATTCTCTGGGCGGTCATTCTCAGTGGTGTATTGTTCGGGGCGGTACATTTGACAAATATTTCACAGGGAGTGACTGTGACGAGTGCGATGATCCAGGCAATCAACGGAGCGTTTTTGGGTGTGATCTTTGGCGCAGTTTATGCCCGGTCAGGAAATATCTGGCTTGTAATGACTTTTCATGCACTGGTCGATTTCGCAAGTTTGATGGGCAGCGGAATTTTTGGAGCTGGAACAACTGTGGAACAGATCAACCAGATGTCTGCCGCTAATTTGATTGCCGTTCCTGTTTTGCTGATTCCGTGTATTGTGCTGCTTCGCCCGAAAAAACTTCTGGAGATGGAGCAGGAGGCAAATCATATCGTGGTGTTTGAAACATTCGAGGAGGCAGACCGGAATGCTGCTCTGTCGCTCGCACTTGGAATGATATCCATTCTGACAGGCTTTATGGGATATGGTCTTGGTATTGGGATCGCTGGGCTGATCGGTGGCAGACTTTCAAGAAAGGTGCAGCCGGAGAAAAACGGAATGGCACTGGCGGGTATGATTTTATCCGGAATCGGTATGGCGGTATCGATCATTGGAATGATCGTGCTGTGTTTTGTCTATTCAAATCTGAATGGTCTCTCTGCCGTTATGATGATGAATGGTGTGAAGTGATTTTAAGACAAATAAGCTAAAACAAGTTTACATTTACTAAAAATAAGGTTATTATTTCAATAACCTTTTGAGAGAGCGGTAAAATCTTTCAAAAATAGCAGGAAGAAGATAGGAGAATTGCGATGAGTTACATGGAAACCTACAGAGAATGGTGTACAAACCCATATTTTTCAGAGGAAACAAGAGCAGAATTAGAAGCAATCAAAGACAACGAAGCAGAGATCGAGGATCGCTTCTACCGTCAGCTTGAGTTTGGAACCGGAGGACTTCGAGGTGTGATCGGAGCAGGAACGAACCGTATGAACATCTACACCGTAAGACAGGCAACACAGGGACTTGCAAATTATATCATTTCCCAGAACGGACAGGAAAAAGGCGTTGCCATCGCCCACGATTCCAGAATTATGTCACCGGAATTTGCCGAGGAGGCAGCACTCTGTCTGAATGCAAACGGAATCAAGGCTTATGTGTTTGACAGTCTTCGCCCGACACCGGAACTTTCCTTTACAGTCCGCGAACTTGGCTGTGTTTCAGGAATTGTGATCACAGCAAGCCATAACCCAAGAGAATATAATGGATACAAAGTTTACTGGGAGGATGGTGCGCAGATCACACCGCCTCATGATAAAAATATCCTTGCAGAAGTAGCAAAAGTAACATCTTTTACACAGGTTAAGACCATGGCAAAAGAGGATGCCGTGAAAGCCGGACTATTTGTGACGATCGGAAAAGAAATCGACGACCGTTACATGGAAGAACTGAAAAAACAGTCCATTCATCCGGAGATCATCAAAGAGATGGCAAAGGACATCAAGATTGTATACACACCGTTACATGGAACCGGAAATCTCCCGGTGCGCCGTGTGTTAAAAGAACTTGGATTTGAAAATGTCTATGTTGTAAAAGAGCAGGAACTTCCGGACGGAAATTTCCCGACCGTTGCTTATCCGAACCCGGAATCTCCAAAGGCATTTGAGCTTGCCTTAAAACTTGCAAAAGAAGTGGATGCAGATATTGTGCTTGCCACAGACCCGGATGCAGACCGTCTCGGTGTTTACTGCAAAGATACCAAGACCGGAGAGTATGTGACTTTTACCGGAAATATGTCCGGAATGCTCATCGCAGAATATATTTTAAGAGAGAAAACAGCAACTGGAACGATGCCGGAGAATCCTGCACTTGTAGAGACTATCGTTACAACGGACATGGCAAAAGCAATGGCAGCTTCCTACGGCGTGGCACTGATCGAGGTACTGACCGGATTTAAGTATATCGGAGAGCAGATCAAATGGTTTGAACAGAACCACTCCCACAACTATGTATTCGGTCTGGAGGAAAGCTACGGCTGTCTTGCTGGAACTTATGCGAGAGACAAAGATGCCTGCGTGGCAGTTATGATGTTATGTGAGGTGGCTTCCTGGTGCAAAAAACATGGAAAAACATTGTGGGATGCCATGATCGACCTGTATGAGAAATACGGTTACTACAGAGAGGGACTTTCCACGATGACCTTAAAAGGAATCGACGGAGCCGCCCAGATCCAGCAGATGATGAGTGATATGCGGAGCAATCCAAAGAAAACACTCGGCGGATTTGAAGTGCTTGCAGTCCGCGATTACAAAGAAGATACAAGAAAAGATTTGAAGACCGGGGAAGTGACAAAAACAGGACTTCCGGCTTCTAATGTTTTATATTATGAACTTTCTGACAATGCATGGTGCTGTGTGCGCCCATCCGGAACAGAGCCTAAGATCAAATTCTACTATGGTGTCAAAGGCACTTCTTTACAGGATGCAGAGGAAAAACTGGAAGCATTAAAAAAGGATCTTGTGGAAGAATAGAAAAATGGATATTCAATTTGATAAAAAAAACAGAGTATTTAAGTTAGATACGGAGCATACAAGCTATGTGATGGCAGTAGTGGATAACGAGGGATTTTTAGGACATGTTTATTATGGCGCAAAAATCAGCGACACGGATGTGGCATATCTTCTGCGCACAGATGAAAATCCGATGGTGCCGTCAAAGAATAACCGCGACCGAAGCTCTTTTTTAGATACATTTCCGATGGAGTATCCGGGAAACGGAGTGGGCGATTACCGGGAAAGTGCCATTGCGGTGCTGGATAAAAACGGTCATTCCGCTGTGCAGTTTTTTTACAGATTCCATCAGATTTTTGACGGAAAAAAGAAAATCCCGGGACTGCCGGCTTCCTTTGCAAAAGAGACGGAATGTCAGACGTTAGAGATCGTGACCGAAGATCCGGTGCTTGGTCTGGAAGCAGTGCTTGTATACACAGTTTTTGCAGGGAGCGACGTGATCACCAGAAGTGTGCGTGTGACAAACCATGAGGCAGAGACGATCGCACTCACAAAAGTCATGTCAGCTTCCTTTGATATGGATGCAGAAGATTATGAGATGCTGACGCTACATGGCTCCTGGGCGAGAGAGAGACAGATCGAACAGCGCCCGGTCGGATACGGAAAACAGTCCGTGAGTTCTGTTCGTGGAGAATCCTCCCATCAGGAGCACCCATTTGTGGCGCTTGTTTCAAAAGATGCCACAGAAGATCAGGGAAAAGTGTATGGAGTACATTTTGTGTATTCTGGCAACTTTCTGGCACAGGTGGAGAAAAATCAGTTTGACACCCTGCGTGTGATGATGGGGATCCATCCGCAGGATTTCTGCTGGGAATTAAAGCAAAATGAAACATTTTATGCCCCGGAGACAGTACTTGTATTTTCTGGGAACGGACTTGGCGGCATGACGAGAAATCTGCATGATTTTTACCGCAGCCATATGATACGCAGTCCTTATAAAAATAAAAAACGCCCGATTCTGATCAACAACTGGGAAGCAACCTATTTTGATTTTAATACGGAAAAACTCATTGCCATCGCAAAAGAAGCGAAAAAATGCGGCATTGAGATGCTGGTTATGGATGACGGATGGTTCGGTCACCGCAATGATGATAATACAAGCCTCGGAGACTGGCAGGTCAATGAAGAAAAAATCAACGGCGGACTGAAACATCTTGTCGATGAAGTGAATGTGATCGGTCTGCAGTTTGGTATCTGGTTTGAACCGGAGATGATCTCACCGGATTCAAAACTGTATGAGGAACACCCGGACTGGGCAATAGCACTTCCGGACAGGACACCATGCCGTTCGAGAAATCAGTTTGTGCTGGATCTGTCCAGAAAAGAAGTCAGGGATTATGTGTACGAAGCGGTGGCATCTGTTTTGCGGAGCGCCAATATCGCCTATGTAAAATGGGATATGAACCGTCAGCTCACGGATCTTGGAAGCAGCTTTTTAGATGAACAACATCAGGGAGAACTCATGCACCGTTATGTGCTGGGGGTCTATGAACTGCAGGAACGTCTCATGACAGAGTTTCCGGATCTTTTGCTGGAAAACTGTTCCGGCGGCGGTGCCCGTTTTGATCCCGGAATGTTATATTACAGCCCGCAGATCTGGTGCTCAGATGATACCGATGCGATCGAACGGTTGAAGATACAGGAGGGTACGGCGCTAATCTATCCACTGTCCACTATGGGCGCACACGTATCGGACTGTCCGAATCATACGGTGGGACGGGTTACTCCGTTTGCAACAAGAGGAAATGTGGCGCTGGCGGGAACATTTGGCTATGAACTTGATATCACCAAAATCCCGGAGGAGGACAGAAAACTCATTCCGGAGCAGACGGCCATGTATCACAAATACAATGATCTTGTGCGTGAGGGTGACTATTATCGCATTGCTTCCTATGCAAAGAATCATGAATACGACTGTTATGAGGTTGTATCCAAAGATAAGAAAGAGGCACTTGTCACATTTGTACAGGTGTTAAACCGCCCGAATTATCACAGCCGCAGAATCTGCCTGAAGGGACTGCAGCCGGATAGAAACTACCAGATTGAAGGGGACAAAGGTGTTTATCATGGAGATACACTGATGCATGCCGGAATCAATATCCCGAATATGTGGGGCGATTTCCAGTCTGTGTTGATCCATGTGAAGGCGGCGGAGTAAATATAAAATTTGGTATTATTTGAAATAATAATAAAAAATAAGAGGTGAGGACATGGCGAAGGCAGTGAAACTGGCCGACATCGCAGAGCGGCTGTCAGTCAGCACCGTCACAGTTTCCAAGGCACTCTCCGGACAAAAGGGTGTCAGTGAGGAAATGCGGGAAAAGATAAAAAGTCTTGCGGAGGAGCTGGGTTATCAGCAGCCGTCTGCAAGAAAGAGCCGGAATACAGGGAATAGTTATAATATCGGAGTGCTGATCGCCACCAGATATATGGGCTTGTATGAATCTTTTTACTGGCAGATGTATCAGCAGGTGGCAACAAAAGCCGTATCCAAGGGTTGTTTTACGCTGATGGAAGCGGTCGGCGAGAAGGAAGAAAAGAATGGGACAGTCCCAATCCTGATCCAGGAACAGAAGGCAGACAGCCTGATCATTATCGGAAGGATGCAGGATGAGTATTTAAAAGCATTAAACCGGAAAGCAAGTGTTCCAATTTTGTATCTGGATTTCTGTACGGAGGACCGGAAGACAGATGCAGTGATCTCAGACAGTTATTATGGAGCATACCGGTTGACCAATTATCTATTCGATATGGGACATCATAAGATCGGATATATCGGAACGATCCTTTCCACCGGATCTATCACAGACCGTTATTTGGGATATATGAAATCCATGATGGAGCATGGGGAAAAAATAAAGGATGAGTGGCTGCTAGAAGACCGTGACAAGGAGACGGGGGTTATTGATGCAGATCTCTACATGAAACTTCCGGAGGATATGCCGACAGCGTTTGTCTGTAATTCAGATGTGACGGCAAGCTATTTTATTCCAAAACTGCGTCAGAACGGATATCGTGTGCCGGAAGACATTTCAGTGGTCGGCTATGATAATTATCTGTATCCAGGACTTTGTGACGTGCCGCTTACAACCTATGAAGTAGATATTAAGGAGATGGCACGGCGTGCGATTCATATTATGCTCAAAAAACTGAATGGTGAAAATTACAGGCAGGGTATAAGCATTGTGGAAGGACATCTGGTGATTCGGGAGAGCGTTACGGATATCAGTTAGTATGGAAAGCTGTAAAAGTAGATCACTTTTGCAGCTTTCTTTTTTATGTAATAGGAACTTTGTTTCTATTACATAAAAATGCTCTGCAAGGAAAATTACATATTCATGCGATTAAATTAATTTTTAAGCTAAAATATAAAAGAAAATTAGGCAATAAAATAAGCTAAAAAATTAATTTAAAAAATTAATTATTCATAATATACAAAAAAGATAATTTAATCTTGTATATAAAGTAGAAAAGCACAAAGAAGGACAGAAAACAATTGACTTAATTAATAAAATGATATATGCTTAAATCAAGCTAAAAAACAAGTTAAAGATAGCTAAAGGAGGAAAACAAACTATGAAATTGAAAAAAGTTTTAGCTGTTTCATTAGCAGCAGCGATGACGCTTAGCATGGCAGCATGCGGCAGTAACGAGGGTACAAGCAGTACAGACAGTAATGCAGCACCTTCCACAGAGACAGGATCTGCATCCAACACAGGATCAGATGCATCTGCAGATGGAGAACTTTCTTATGCAGGTATTGTGTTAGGGGAAAGCTACACAGATATTACAACAACCATTCATGTGTTTAATCAGAGAACAGATATGGCAGAAGCCAGCTACCCTGGAAAGAACTGGGATGCATACATTGCAGATTTTAATAAAATGTATCCAAACATCACGGTAGAAATTGAGACGGATACAAACTACTCGGATGATTCCATTCTTCGTTTACAGAGTGGCGACTGGGGCGATATCATGATGATTCCGGCAGTAGACAAAGTTGATTTAAGCACATACTTCCTTCCATATGGAACATTAGATGAAATGTCAAAACAGATCCGTTTTGCAAATACATGGGATTATGACGGATTGGTTTACGGCGTACCTTCTACTGGAAATGCACAGGGCATTGTTTACAATAAGAGAGTGTTTGAGGAAGCAGGCGTGACTGAGATCCCAAAAACTCCGGATGAATTTATCGATGCTTTAAAAGCAATCAAAGCATATGATTCTTCCATTATCCCACTTTATACAAACTATGCAGATGGATGGCCAATGGAGCAGTGGGATGGACAGATCGCCGGAACAACAACAGGTGATGCTACATACATGAATCAGAAACTTCTTCATACAAAAGATCCGTTCAAAGATTATGGCGATGGAACACATCCATATGCATTATACAAAGTTCTCTATGATGCAGTTGCAGATGGCCTGACAGAGGATGATTACTCTACAACAGCATGGGAAGATTCCAAGGGTATGATCAACCGTGGTGAGATCGCAACAATGGTACTTGGTTCATGGGCTTACTCACAGATGGTAGCAGCTGATGAACACGGTGAAGACGTTGGTTATATGCCATTCCCGATCACAATAGGCGGACAGCAGTATGCATCTTCAGGCGCAGACTACAGCTATGGTATCAACGTAAATTCTTCCGAAGAAAATCAGGCAGCAGCTATGGTATTCGTAAAATGGCTGACAGAGGAATCCGGATTTGCTTACAATGAAGGCGGTATTCCGATCGAGTTAGCTGACAATGATTATCCGGATGCATATGAAGCATTCGGAGATGTGATCTTTGTTTCAGATGAGTCTGCAGCAGCAGGTGAAGAAGATTTATTAAATACATTAAATGCTGATTCTGACTTAATGATCAATGCTGGTGGTAAAGATAAAGTCCAGAAGATCATCGAGCATGCAGCAAATGGAGATGAGTCCTTTGATGACATCATGGCAGAATGGAACGCAGCATGGACACAGGCACAGGAAGACAACGGTGTTGAGATTACAGAAGAATAATCACTGATAAAAAGGTGGCTATGAATTTTTAAGAGACTGCCGCGCTAAAATAAGAAGTCTTTTAGTGCGGCAGCTTTTTTCTTAATAGGGTTTGCTTTTGGTGCAGACAAAAATAGAAATAGGTTGGGGAGCAGTGAAAGCTGCACAGTTAGAAAGAAAAGGATGGAGATTGATATGACAGCGCTGAAATGGTTCAAAAGCAGAAAGGGACAGCAAACACTGATTATACTGGCGTTTATGATTATTCCACTTGCTTTGTTGTTTATTTTTACATATCTGCCATTCGGAGAGATGGTGAAATTCAGTTTTTATAAGATGAAATACACGACTCCGGTAGACAAAAGAGTTTTTGTTGGATTAAAAAATTATGCAGAAGTATTCCGGAACAAAGATATTTTTGCATCATTAACATTAAGCCTATATTATATGGCTGGTTCCATTGTCCAGCTTGCACTTGCCTTATATCTGGCAACAATTTTGAGTTTCAAGACAAAAGGCGGTAACTTCTTCAAGGGATTAATGTTTTTCCCATATCTGATCAGTGGTATTGCCATTGGTTTTATTTTTAAATACTTCTATACCAGAGGATTCGTATTCGATACGATTTTAGGATGGTGTGGATTTGACCTGGAAAGTCTTCCGTACTGGTTAAAAGACCAGAAGATCAACAACTGGTCTTTGGTTGCAACATCTGTCTGGAGATATTTTGGTAACAATATGGTTCTTTTCATTGGAGCTATTATGTCTGTAGACGCAGAGATGTATGAAGCAGCCGAATTAGACGGTGCAAATAAATTTCAGCAGTTTTTACATATAATACTGCCAAGCATTAAAACAATTGTAACGTTAAACGTTATTTTATCCATCACCGGTGCACTCAGTGCATTCGAACAGCCATACGTTATCACAGACGGTGCAAACGGAACAGCAACTTACTTCATCAACATGAACAGAATCGCACACACCAATCAGAAGGTAGGTCTTGCATCTGCAATGGCAGTCGTATTGTTACTCATTATTTTTGCATGTACGATCTTACAGAAATTATTCTTCAAATACATTTACCGGAATGCGGATCAGACCGACGAGGTTATGACCAAAGAGGAGCGTAAGCGTAGAAAAGAATATATCAAACAGAAAAAAGCAGCAAAAAAGGGGGCAGCATAAATGAAAAAGAATAGAAAACATTACTCTGTCACACAGATGATATGGATTGTTGTAAAATATGTATCCCTCGTATTTTTCTCACTGGTATCCGTTGTACCGATCATCTCCTGTGTGATCACAGCATTCAAGACAAAACAGGAATATCAGTCAACAAACGTTATGACACTGCCGGAGAGCTGGCTGAACTTTTCTAACTTTGTGGAGGCATTCCAGCGAGCCAACATGGGAAGGGCATTTCTTAACTCTGTGATCGTTATGCTCTGCGTACTGGCAGGATCTGTTATTATCGGTACACAGCTTGCTTATGTATTAAACCGTTTCAAATTTCCCGGAAACGGACTGATCCGAAATCTGTTCTTATTCGCATCCTTATTACCGGGTGTTGCGATGCAGGTAACCGTATATCAGATCATGTATGAACTCGGTTTTATCAATCATTTATATGGATACATCATCATGATGATGGGAACTGATGTTATCTCCATTTACATTTTTATCCAGTACATGGAAAACATTCCGGTATCATTAGATGAATCTGCGATCATTGATGGAGCTTCTTATTTCAAGATTTACTGGAAGATCATGCTCCCTCTGCTAAAACCGGCGATCGTAACCGCATGTATCTTAAAAGGTGTCGGCGTGTACAATGAATACTATGCAGCAAACCTTTATTTAAACAAACAGGAATTAAAGACAATGGCGATTTCCCTGTATACCTTTACCGGACCACTTGGAAGCCAGTATAACCTTATCTGTGCAGGTGTTATCATCTCACTGCTTCCGGCATTGATCGTCTTTGTCGTATGTCAGAAACAGATTTACAGTGGTATTACTGCAGGTGCTGTAAAAGGTTAAATCAGGACATAATTTTACTGGATGTTTCAGGAGAGAGGCTTATGATGAACAAAAAACAGCGTCTGGCAAAAGAAGCCAGAGAACATTTGGAACAGACAATTATCCCGTTTTGGAAGAAATTAAGAGATGATCAGTATGGCGGCTATTATGGATGGCTTTCCTATGATCTCGAATTAGATAAAAAAGCAGTAAAGGGCTGTATCTTAAACAGCAGGATCACATGGTTCTTCTCCAATGCATATACCGTGTTAAAAAATGCCGGGAAGGCAGATGAAAGTCTGCTTTCCGAGGCAGAACACGGATATGAATTTCTGAAAGAAAAATGTATTGACAAAAAGAACGGCGGCATTTTCTGGTCGTTAAACTATGACGGAACTCCGGAAGATACTACAAAACATACTTATAATCAGGCATTTTGCATCTATGCATTGTCGTCTTATTTTGAGGCATCCGGCGATAGGGAAGCTTTGGAAACAGCATATCAGCTCTTTGAACTGATCGAAGAAAAATGCACCGATGAGATCGGATATTTAGAAGCATTTACCATTGACTTTAAGCCGGAATCCAATGAAAAACTGTCTGAGAACGGTGTGCTTGCCGACAAGACGATGAACACGCTGCTTCATGTATTTGAGGCATACACAGAGTTTGTCCGTGTGACAAAAACATTGGACGACACATGGGCAGTAAGTGCCAGAAGCAAAGTGGAAAAACGCCTGATGTGGATCATGGATACCTTTGCAGAAAAAGTGTATAATCAAAAACTTCACAGACAGGAAGTCTTTTTTGACCGGGAGTATCACAGTATTTTAGACCTTCATTCCTATGGACATGACATCGAAACAGCATGGCTGATGGATCGTGGAGTGGAAGTGCTTGGAAGGGATGATTACCGCAGGAAAATGACACCGATCACAAAAGATCTGACAAATCAGATTTTCCATGTGGCATTTGACGGACATTCCCTGGCAAATGAATGTGACCGCGGTGTCGTCAATGAAAACCGTGTCTGGTGGGTACAGGCGGAGACAGTGATTGGCTTTTTAAATGGTTATGAAAAAGAACCGGAGAGAACAGAGTATCTGGAGGCAGCGGTCAGTGAATGGGAGTTTATCAAAGAGTATGTGATCGATAAGCGGATCGGCTCCGAGTGGTTCTGGGAAGTAAAGAAAGATGGTTCTCCAATCGAGGGAAGACCGGTCGTAGAACCGTGGAAATGCCCGTATCACAATGGACGCATGTGTATGGAACTGATAAAACGTGCAGAAAAATAGAAAATTAAATGAGGATATAAAAAATGGTTCACAAAAAATATTATGAATTATTAAAAGATCAGGAAAAACTCTTAAGCCGGAAAAATAAAAAATCTGATTTTTATAACGGTGTCTATGACCGTTATGAATATCCGGTATTGACAAGAGAGCATATTCCGCTTACCTGGAGATATGACCTGAACGAAGAGACAAATCCATATTTTATGGAGCGTCTTGGCATCAACGCAGTGATGAACTCCGGTGCAATCGAGTTGAACGGAAAATATTATCTGGTTGCAAGAATTGAAGGAAACGACAGAAAATCATTTTTCGGTGTGGCAGAGAGTGACAACGGAGTGGATGGATTCCGTTTCTGGGATTACCCGATTTTACTCGAAGACACCTGCCCGGAAGAGACAAATGTTTATGACATGCGTCTGACAAAACATGAGGATGGCTACATCTACGGTGTGTTCTGTTCCGAGAGCAAGGACACTTCTGTCAACGATTTGTCAGCGGCAGTGGCAGCAGCCGGAATCGTCCGTACCAAAGATTTAAAACACTGGGAGAGATTAGACAATCTTGTGACGTTAAATTCGCCACAGCAGAGAAATGTTGTATTGCATCCGGAATTTGTCAATGGAAAGTATGCATTCTATACAAGACCAATGGACGATTTTATTGAGACAGGAAGCGGCGGTGGAATTGGATTCGGTCTGTGTGATGACATTACGCATGCAGTGATCGACGAGGAGAAAATGACAAGTCTCCGCAAATATCACACCATCACAGAAGCAAAAAACGGAGCCGGAGCGACACCGATCAAGACAGACCGCGGATGGATTCATATTGCGCATGGTGTGCGTAATACCGCAGCAGGACTCCGCTATGTGATCTATGCTTTCGCAACGGATTTAAAAGATCCGTCCAAGGTGATTGCAGAGCCGTCAGGACTTCTGATCGGACCAAGAGGAGAAGAACGCGTGGGGGATGTCAGCAATGTGGTATTCACCAACGGCGCTATTGTAAACGAGAACAACGAAGTATTTATTTACTATGCATCTTCGGATACAAGAATGCATGTTGCAACGACAACCTTAGATAAACTGATCGATTATGTGTTTAACACACCAACAGATCCGCTTCGCTCAGTAGAGTGTGTGGCACAGAGATGTGATCTGATCACAAAAAATTTTGAATTATTAAATCGTGAATAAACAAAACAAGGAGGCGAAATCCTCTGCTCCTGTATGGACAGTCGCATTTTGCTTCGCAAAACAAGGAGGATTATATGAGCAAATATAAAATGTTAAGCCCGGAAGTACCAAATGTACCATGGCAGGAGCGCCCGGCGAACCTGACCGATGCTCCAATCTGGAGATACAGTGAGAATCCGATCATCGGAAGAAATCCATTAAAAGGGGTGGCACGTATTTTTAACAGTGCTGTTATGCCTTATGAAGGAGAGTTCATCGGCGTGTTCCGTGGAGAACAGACCAACGGAATCCCATACATTTATATGGGAAGAAGCAAAGACGCGATCCATTGGAATTTTGAAGAAAATAAGATCCAGTTTGTAGACGAAGATGGAAAACCATTTATGCCGGTCTATGCATATGATCCAAGACTTGTAAAAGTGGAAGATACCTACTACATTATCTGGTGCCAGGATTTCTATGGCGCAGCAATCGGTATGGCAAAGACAACTGATTTCAAGACATTTACAAGAATTGAGAATCCATTTTTACCATTTAACAGAAACGCAGTTTTATTCCCGAGAAAGATTAACGGTAACTTCATGCTGTTATCCAGACCTTCTGACAGTGGACATACACCATTTGGCGATATTTTTATCAGTGAAAGCCCGGATATGGTTTACTGGGGCAGACACCGCCATGTGATGGGAAAAGGTTCTGAATGGTGGGAGTCCTTAAAAATCGGTGGAGGTGCAGCGCCGATCGAGACAGATGAGGGATGGCTGCTATTCTACCATGGAGTAAGCGGAACCTGTAACGGATATGTATACTCCATCGGTGGAGCAATCTTAGACATTGACAATCCTTCCATTGTCAAATACCGTTGTGAGAACTTCCTCTTAACACCGGAAGAGTGGTATGAGGAACGCGGATTTGTGCCAAATGTATGCTTCCCATGTGCAACGATCCACGATTCAAAGACTGGAAAGATTGCGATTTATTATGGCGCAGCAGACAGTTATGTAGGTCTTGCTTTTACAGAACTGGACGATATCATTGATTACATCAAAGATCACAGTGTTGTAAATAGTACAGATACAGAGATTGGCAGACGCTAGTGGCAGAAGCTGTCAGCAGAAGCCTTTCCTTTCTAACTTAATTTATTTCTTGCAGAAGGGCTGTCCGAAGTGGCAGCCTTTTTGTAAATGACGGAAGGAGAGAAAAAGAATGTACATATATCCTGATAATGCTGCATTACAATACAGCGGGCGTATTGATTTTGACTGCCCGGCAGAACCTGTTTTTGTGTACGCAGCAAGTTATGTAAAGCTGATTTTTACCGGAACCTTTGTGAAAGTGAAAATTTCGAACCGAAGAAATTACTGGACTAATTATATTGGATACATTTTGGATGGTGTGCAGGGAAAGTTCGCACTGGATATGGAACAGGGAGCGAAAGTATACACGATTGCGGAAAATCTGGAAAGCGGGCGGCACGAACTGCTTTTGTTCAAACGAATGGACTCCTGCCACATCTTTACCCTGTATGGTTTTGAACTGGAGGATGGGGCAGAAATATTTTTGCCGGAGCCAAAGCCGGAGCGGCGGATGGAAGTGTTTGGCGACAGTGTCTCCTGCGGTGAGGTCTCCGAGGCGTTGGAATACGTGGGAAAACCGGATCCGGAACATGATGGTGAATATTCTAACAGCTGGTATTCCTATGCATGGATCACGGCGCGGAAACTTGGGGCAGAACTTCACGACACCTCACAGGGTGGAATCGCGCTTTTAGATCACACCGGATGGTTTATGGAGCCGGATTATCTCGGCGTGGAATCCTGCTATGATAAGTTGGAATACTGCCCGGCACTAAGCAGGGTGAAAGCATGGGATTTCAAAAAATACCAGCCGCAGGTAGTAGTCGTGGCGATCGGGCAAAACGATAATCACCCGGTTGATTATATGGCAGAGAATTATCAGAGTGAAAAGTCTGTTTACTGGCGGAAACGGTATCAGGAATTTATTGAAAAACTGATGGAAATTTATCCGGACAGCCAGATTATCCTCACTACGACGATCCTTATGCATGATAAAAACTGGGATACATCCATAGAGGAAGTGTGCAGACGGATTGACAGCAGCCGTGTACATCATTTTATGTATCAGAAAAATGGAAGTGGCACACCAGGGCATATCCGCATACCGGAGGCAGAAGAGATGGCAGAGGAATTGAGTGCATATATCAATTCGCTTGGGGATATCTGGCGGTGATATATGCAATTCTGCATTATATAAATAATGAAAGTGAGAATGAAGTGTATGAAGTATCAGATCAATTACGAAAATGCCATGTCAAATCATGGCAATTGGGATAGAATCTGCAGAGTGACAGAGCGTGCAAGTGCGGGGGAGAGTCTTGTCATTGGTTTTCTGGGCGGTTCGATCACGATGGGATCGCTGTCTAGCACGCCACAGACGTGTTACGCTTATCATGTGTATGAGTGGTGGTGCCGGACTTTTCCAAATGCAAAGTTTTCTTATATAAATGCAGGAATTGGGGCGACCGATTCACAGTTTGGCTGCGCGAGAGCGGAAAGCGACCTGCTTCGTTATGAACCGGATTTTGTTGTTGTGGATTTTTCAGTCAATGATGAATCGACAGAACATTTTCTCGAAACTTATGAGGGTGTCATCCGAAAGCTTTACTATGCAGAGAAAAAGCCTGCGGTCATGTTGCTGCACAATGTCTATTATCATGACGGTTCCAACGCACAGCTACAGCATGCAAAGATCGCGCGTCATTACGATATTCCGGCGGTAAGTATGCAGAGCAGTATTTACCCGGAACTTTTAGCAGGCAGAATCGAAAACCGTGCAATTACACCGGATGATCTACATCCAAACGATGAAGGACATGAACTCGTCGCATCTGTCATCACGCATACGTTAGAGCAGATACGTGAGTCAGCCGGAATGGAAGTAAAGTCAGACAGCGGAGAAGCAGAAAAGGTGCCATTGACTGCAAACGCTTATGAAGATTCCATCCGTTACCAGAATGACAGCGATGTCTTTACAGCAAACGGATTTGTGGCTGACCAGGACAGACAGGATGGGATCACGGATATTTTTAAAAATGGATGGACTGCAAGCCAAAAGGGTGCTACCATTACGTTTGAAGTGGAGGGAAGCTGTATCGGTATTCAATACAGAAAAACCATAAAACTTCCAGCCCCGGTGGCAGAGGTTGTGATTGATGATGACAGCACACACGCAGTCCGGCTGGATGCAAACTTTGATGAGACATGGGGAGATAAATTGCAGCTAGACACGATCGCAGAGCATATCGAAAAAGGAAAGCATAAAGTACAGATTACCATTACAGAGACACATGAGACGGATCGGCTTCCGTTTTATCTGGTGTCTGTGATCGCATCTGGAAAAGAAAAATAAATATATAATTTAGATTTAATATTTATACAAAAATAAAAATGACAACCAGAAACAGAGAAGGAGAATCACATGTTTGATGACAAATTTGTTTGGGGCGTGGCAAGCAGTGCATATCAGGTAGAGGGAACTGACCCGGATGACGGAAGAGGAAAGACGGTCTGGGACACTTTTACGGAGCAGGGACGCATTTTTCAAAATCAGAATGCGTACACAAGCTGTGACCATATGCACCATTATAAAGATGACTATGCATTAATGAAAAATCTAGGGATCAAAGCATATCGTTTTTCCTTAAACTGGGCGCGGATTCTGCCGGAGGGCACCGGGCGTGTCAATGAAAAAGCGATTGCGATGTACCGCGACATGATTCTTACTATGAAGGAAAATGGCATTACACCATATATTACCCTGTTTCACTGGGAGTTTCCACAGGCGTTGCAGGAAAAGGGCGGCTGGCTGAATGAGGAAGTGGTAGACTGGTTCGGGGAATATGCAAAAGTGGTGGCAGAGAATTTTTCGGATATCTGCGAGGATTTTATCACGATCAACGAGCCACAGTGTGTGGTTGGACTTGGACATTTAAGCGGTGTTCATGCACCGGGATTGAAATTATCGGTTCCGGAGACTTTTCAGATTGCACATAATCTGTTGAAAGCGCATGGACAGGCAGTGATCAATTTAAGAAAATACGCAAAACAAAAAATCCGGATCGGCTTTGCACCGACCGGGGGAGTGGCTTATCCATACACGGACAGTGCAGAAGATATCGAGGCTGCCAGAAAAGTTTATTTTGGATTTTACAATCCGATGGATAACTGGACCTGGAATATCTCATGGTTTTCAGACCCGGTCTTTTTAGGTCATTATCCGAAAGAGGGACTGGAAAAATTCAAAGAGTATCTGCCGGAGATCACAGAGGCAGATATGCAGCTGATCCATCAGCCACTGGATTTTATGGGACAGAACATATATAATGGCTATTACGTGCGTCAGGGCGCAGACGGCGAACCGGAGTTTGTGGATCGGGAACCGGGATTCCCAAAGACGGCGTGCAACTGGCCGGTAACACCAAAAGCATTTTATTATGGAATCAAATTTTTGACAGAGCGGTATCAGCTTCCATTATATATTACAGAAAATGGTATGTCCTGCCATGACAATGTAAGCTTTGACGGCAGAGTACATGACAATGACCGAATCACATTTCTGGATTCCTACATCGGAGCCATGCAGAGGGCATATGATGAGGGAGCCGATATCCGGGGGTATTTCCTGTGGACATTTCTGGATAATTTTGAATGGTCCGAGGGATATAAGGAACGTTTTGGCATGATTTATGTGGATTTTATGACACAGCGGAGAATTGTAAAAGATTCTGCATTTTGGTATCAGGATGTGATCGGGACAAATGGAGGTAATTTATCAATGAATCAGACCACGAAAGAAATTTTATTTTTAGATCCGGTATGTACACACAACATCTGGGGCGGTACGAGATTGAGAGAGGATTTTCATTATCCGGTCGAAGGTGATGATTTAGGGGAGTGCTGGGGAATTTCTGCACATCCAAATGGAGACGGAACTTTAAGAGACTGTGGATTCAGTGGAATGAAGCTGTCCGAATTGTGGAAAAAACATCCGGAAGTTTTCGGAAATGTGGACAGTGACCGTTTCCCACTCCTGATCAAAATTATCGATGCGAAAGATGACCTGAGCATTCAGGTACATCCAGACGATGATTATGCAAAAGTCCATGAAAATGGTTCACTTGGAAAAACAGAGTGCTGGTACATTCTCGACTGCAAGGAAAATGCAACGATCGTTATCGGACACAATGCAGGGACAAAAGAGGAATTAAGCCGGATGATCCATGAGGGAAAGTGGAGTGAATTTATCCGTGAGATCCCGATCAAAAAAGGCGATTTTCTTCAGATCGATCCGGGAACAGTTCATGCGATCAAAGGCGGAACACTAATTCTGGAAACACAGCAGAACAGTGATATTACCTACCGCGTTTATGATTATGGCCGTCTCTCCAATGGAAAGCCGAGAGAGTTACATATCGACAAGAGTATTGACGTGATCACTGTGCCTGCAAAATCGGTTGCAGACAGTGTGAAATCGGTGGCAGATCTTCCGGTCAATACGTTAAATGAACTGTATGTCTGCAAATACTTTCATATCTATAAAATAGAAGTTTCAGGTAAAATGACTTTTGAGCAGAATGCGCCTTTTATGAATATGACAGTTACGGAAGGCAATGGAATCGTCAACGGTCAGCCGGTGAAAAAAGGAGATCATTTCATACTTCCAAATGGCTTCGGAAACGTGGAATTGCAGGGCAGAATGCAGATCATTGCCTCCACGATATAAAACAAAACCGTTATTTGCTTTCAGAGGAAGAAACTGCTATAATGTGCATAAGCAATGAGCAGTGCCAGACACGTAAGAAACAGCATCTGGCTGTTTACAGGCAGGATGCTGTTTATTGCGGGGTAGAAGCATGTAGATCAAAATTCCCCAGAGAGGAAATACACAGATGAATCAGGAAGAAAGACGAGAGAAACGAAAAAAAGATACACAGAGTGCGGTCATAGTTGTGGCAGTATTTTTTATAGTACTTGCAGTTTTGATCGGAGGAATTGTGTTTGCAGTCCATAAATTTGTAAAACCGGGAGCAGATAAACCGGAAAAGAATACTGAGAGCGTGACAACAGAGGCGACAGAAGAACCGGAAACAACTCCGGTAACCGAAGTCAGCGATCCGTTGATGGATCAGGCAATGCAGATTGCTGCCGGCATGACCTTAGAGCAGAAAGTAGCGCAGATGTTCATGATCACACCGGACGCACTGACCGGAGTGGACGGAGCAACGATGGCAGGAGATTCCACAAAGACAGCCTACACGCAGTATCCGGTAGGTGGTCTGATTTATATGGCAAAGAACCTGACCGGAACCGATCAGACGGCACAGATGCTTACCAATATGAAGAGCTACAGTCAGGAAATAGTAGGAATTCCAGTGTTCCTCGGTGTGGATGAGGAAGGTGGAACAGTAGCAAGGATTGCATCCAACAGTGCTTTTGGAGTGACAGATGTTGGAAATATGAGTGATGTAGGAGCGACCGGGGATTCCCAGAATGCATACAATGCAGGAAGTACGATCGGAACGTATCTGAACACACTTGGTTTTAATATGGATTTTGCTCCGGTTGCGGATGTGTTGACGAATCCGGATAACACTGTGATCAAAGACCGGTCATTTGGTTCAGACAGCCAGCTTGTGGCGGATATGGTCTGTGCTGAGATGCAGGGACTGAACGAACACCAGATATTAAGCGTGGTAAAACATTTTCCGGGACAGGGAGCTACAGCAGGGGATTCCCATGACGGGGCAGTTTCTACAGATAAATCTTTGGATGACCTGCTGGCAAATGAGCTTGTTCCATTCCAGCAGGCAGTGAATAACGGAGCATCTTTTGTGATGGTAGGACATATTTCAGCACCAGCTGTTACAGGGGATGATACGCCGGCTTCGCTTTCCTCTGTCATGGTGACAGATGTGCTTCGCAACCAGCTTGGCTTCCATGGTGTAGTGATCACAGACGCAATGAATATGGGGGCGGTCACCGGAACATACAGTTCTGCTGATGCGGCAGTGACGGCAATTCAGGCAGGTGTGGATATGATCTTAATGCCGGAGGATTTCCAGAGTGCATATCAGGGTGTGATGGATGCAGTGACTGGTGGAACGATCACAGAGGATCGTATCAATGAATCTGTTGCAAGGATCATCAAGGTAAAGCTCACAATGTAGTATAATAACACTTTACTTTTTGAAATTGTTATGTTATTCTGTGACTATGGTGCGGTAAGTGTACCATAGAAATATTTTTTGGAGGTACTTTTCAATGAACAAAGGTACAGTAAAGTGGTTTAACAACCAAAAAGGATACGGATTCATCTCCGATGAACAGGGAAATGATGTATTCGTTCACTACTCAGGTCTTAATATGGAAGGTTTCAAATCCTTAGAAGAAGGCGCTGCAGTAGAATTTGAAGTTGTTGAAGGTGCAAAAGGACCACAGGCAACAAACGTAACAGTAGTAAGATAATTTTATTATCGCTTGTTACTACAGTCTAAATCAGTAGTTTCATGTACCTTTTTCTTTATTAAATAGAACTTGTTTTATTTTTCTAGATTAAGATATTGCAAACAATGGATTTGAAAAAGAGTGTCGGTTTTCCGGCACTCTTTTTTGTATACATAACTAAAAAATCCATGCAAACAGTCTTGAAGAATCTGGAGGGGTTCTATATAATAAAAAGGAGATAGATAATGCCAAATTTCCGAAATTAACCAACCGTGTGCACTATCTGAAACATGAAGAGGGAGGCGTAAACGCAGTGTGTGAAATAATGAGAAAATATTCAGAAGAAGTCGCAGAAAAAGCATATCTGCAGGGCGAGGAAGCCGGCAAAGAAATCGGTCAACGCCACACCGCCATCGCCGAACTCCAGTCCGAATCCAGATAACAGAAAAACATAAGGAAACATGACAAAGAAACCATTTTTTAAAGGATGGTTTCTTTTTTTTTAGTTCATTTAAGGTTCGCCTGATAAGATATGTGCAAAGGAAAGGAGACACTTATGGCAGATCAGATGATATTTAAAAGGTGTGAGATCAAATATATGTTGGATATCACGCAGGCGGAACTGTTAAAAAATCAAATGAAACAGTACATGACCGCAGACGAGCATGGAGTGAGTACAATATGCAGTCTCTACTTTGATACACCGGATTATCTGCTGATCCAAAGATCAATGGAACACCCGGTTTATAAAGAAAAACTGAGATTGAGAAGTTACGGCACGGCAGACAAGGACACGACCGTTTTTGTGGAACTGAAAAAGAAGTATGAGTCTGTTGTATACAAAAGAAGAATTGCAATGACGGAGGACGAGGCAGAACGTTACCTGCTTTTTCATGAAAAAGTAAAAGACACACAGATCACCAGAGAAATCGATTACTGTCTGAAAAATTATAAAAAGCTGGCTCCGGCAGTGATGCTTTCCTATGAGAGAGAAGCTTTTTATGCGAAGGACGATCACGAGTTCCGGATCACGTTTGATCAGAACATTCTCTGGAGAAATTACGACCTTTCTCTTTGTAAAGGAATTTACGGAGAAGCAATTTTAGATAAAAATAAAGTGCTTATGGAAGTGAAAACGGCGGGCGCAATACCGCTCTGGATGGTTCATTTTCTGACAGAAAATCAGATTTACAAAACGTCATTTTCCAAATATGCGACCGCCTACCGCACGATTTATGCGAGAGAGCAGAGAAGAAGCTGTCCACCGGAAAATTTCTTTGTGTTTACCGGAGATGAGGTTGTGCAGCAGGCAATAAAATGTTAAAAAAGAAATGGAGAAATTAATATGTTAAACAATTTATTTACAGGAATTTTTGATACAGCAGGTGCGGCGGTGATTTCCGTGCCGGATTTTTTGCTCTGTATTGTGGTGTCACTGCTGATCGGGGCATTCATCACATGGGTTTACACTTATAAAAGCCGCTATACGACAAGCTTTGCAGTGACACTCGCAATGCTTCCGGCAATCGTTTGCATTGTTATCATGATGGTAAACGGAAATGTAGGTGCCGGAGTGGCTGTGGCAGGAGCATTTTCGCTTGTACGTTTCCGTTCTGTGCCGGGAACTGCAAAAGAGATCGGAACCATTTTTCTTGCAATGGCGGCAGGACTGATCGCAGGGATGGGGTATCTTGGATTTGCAGTATTGTTTTCACTCATTATGGGAGCCGTGATGTTTGTGTTAAATGTGACCGGATTCGGTGTAAAAAAAGCAGAAGTAAGAGAAAAAACACTTCGTATCACAATCCCGGAGGATTTAAATTACGGAGCAGCATTTGATGATCTTTTTGAAAAATATTTATCATCCTGTGAAGTAGTCGCTGTGAAAACCTCCAATATGGGAAGTCTTTACAAACTTACCTATCATGTGACGTTAAAAGACAATGCGGAAGAGAAAACATTTCTCGATGAATTGAGATGCAGAAACGGAAATCTGGAAATCAGTATGATGAGACAGGAGGCAAATGTCAATGAGTTATAGAAGAAAAAAACTGCTGGCATTGTTTTGTGCTACGGCATTATCCATGACGGCAGTGGCAGGCTGTACAGGGACAAAGAGCAGTACTGGCAATGTTGTTTCCTCGGAAACAGAAACAAATGCAGAAGAAACATCAGCACAGAGTGAAGCAGGAACTTTTTCAAGTGCAGATATGTTTACTGAACGGGATCTGGCAGGAACCTATGAGGAGAGTGGGGCAGTTTATGTCACACTTTCCGATGATGGTATCACGGGGGAAACGGATGGCGTTGTAATCAAAGGACAGACGGTGACAATCACGGCAGAAGGGACTTATATTTTTTCCGGAACACTGTCGGAAGGACAGATTGTGGTGGATGCAGATAATGCGAAAGTGCAGATTGTATTTGATAATGTGGACATTACCTGTGCTTCAAGTGCAGCCGTGTATGTAAAAAGCGCAGAGAAAGTATTTGTAACGCTTGCAGAAGGATCGCAGAATACGCTTCGCAATACGGATGAGTATGTTGCGATTGACGACAACAACATTGATGCCGTGATTTTTGCAAAATCAGACCTTACGTTAAACGGCACTGGAAGTCTGACGATCATATCAGCAGAAGGACATGGAATTGTATCCAAAGATGATCTGAAAATCACAGGCGGTACATACGATATCACAGCAGCAGGGCACGCATTATCGGGAAAAGACAGTGTGCGTATCGCAGATGGAACCTTTATTTTAACCGCAGAAAAAGATGGCATTCATGCGGAAAATGCAGATGATGAAGAAAAGGGCTATATTTATATTGCAGATGGTGATTTTACGATTACAAGTGATGGCGATGGCATGGACGCTTCCAATATCGTGCAGATCGAGGATGGAACACTTGACATCACAGCCGGGGGCGGCGCTGCAAACAGTCTGAAAACGCATGAGTCAGATGTGCCGGGTGGACCGGGTGGCGGAATGCCACAAAACGGCGAGAAACTGGACGGAGAAAGCATGCCACAGATGGGGGAAAAGCCGGACGGAGAAAATATGCCACAGGATACCACAACTGACGAGAGCGGCACCAGCACAAAAGGAATCAAGGCAGGTGGCGGCATGTACTTAAATGGAGGAACTTACCAGATTGATTCCGCAGATGATTCCATCCACAGCAACGCAAATATTACGATCGCAGATGGAACATACACGCTTGCGACAGGCGATGATGGTGTGCATGCAGATGATGCACTGATAGTAAATGGTGGTACGATCACCGTGACAGAGAGTTATGAAGGTCTGGAAGGCCTGACGGTGACGATCAACGATGGAACGATTGATATCACTGCAAGTGATGACGGTATCAATACAGCAGGCGAGAAAATGGAATTAAACGGTGGATATATCCACATTCTGGCAGGCGGCGACGGCGTGGATTCCAACGGCGATCTGACGATCAACGGCGGTGAGATCTACATTGACGGTCCGTCTGATAACGGAAACAGTGCGATCGATTACGGCGACCGGTCGTCTGCGTATGTGAACGGCGGAACGCTTGTGGCAATCGGCAGCAGCGGCATGGCAGAGGGGATGAGTGATTCTTCCAAACAGAAGGTTCTTATGGTAAAATTAGGAGAACAAATGGAAGCCGGCAACGTTGTGCTGACAGACAGTGAGGGAAATGTGATCGTAAGTTACACGGCATTAAAAACCTATGACTGTGTGATCATCAGCACCGCAGAGGTGGAGAGCGGAGCAACGTACACGCTCACAACATCGGGAACGACGACAGAAGTGACCGCAGAATAAAAACAGCTGAGGGCAGGAATCGGTATCACTGTGAAATAAACGAAAGGCATGGGATTTTGTATGAGGTTATTGCTTGCAGAAGATGAAGAGGATTTGAGCCGTGCGCTTGTCACGGTGTTAAAACATAACAATTACTCGGTAGACGCTGTGTACGATGGTGCAGAAGCCTTGGACTATCTGGAAAACGGTGACAATTATGACGGCGTGATCTTAGATATCATGATGCCCAAAATGGATGGTATCACCGTATTAAAAACAATCCGCAGACATGGAAATTCCGTTCCGGTCCTGCTGCTCACAGCAAAGGCAGAGATTGATGACCGTGTGGAGGGTTTAGACAGTGGCGCAGACGATTATCTGCCGAAACCATTTTCCATGAAAGAGCTTTTGGCGAGGATCCGGGCAATGACAAGGAGGCAGACGGACACGACCGATAATGTGCTGGCATTTGGCGATATTGCACTGAACCGTTCTACCTATCAGCTCACAGGACCGGAGAATCCAGAAGGTATCCGTCTTGCTGGCAAGGAATACCAGATGCTTGAAATGCTCATGTCTAATCCAGGACAGGTCATTTCCCCGGATCTTTTTATGGATAAAATCTGGGGTTACGATTCAGAAGCGGAACAAAATGTCGTATGGGTATATATTTCCTATTTGAGAAAAAAAATAACCTCCATTGGAAGTCAGGTGAAGATCAGGGCGGCCAGAGGACTTGGATATTCATTGGAGAAAGACAATGCTTAAAAAATTAAGAAGAAAATTTATTGCAATTGCAATGCTGTCTGTTTCTATCGTGCTGATCGCAATTGTCGGTACGATCAATATTGCAAACTATATCAGTACCAATCAGGCGCTGGATGCAAGACTCTCCCTGATCGCTGACAACGGAGGTGCTTTCCCGGATATGACACCCGGAGATTTTGGGAAAAAATTGGAACCTAAGTCAGATCAGCCACCGGCAATGAATGACCTGCAAAAGCATGGGATTTCGCAGGAAAGTCCGTTTGACACCCGGTATTTTACAGTGACGATCGCACCGGACGGTACGGTGGAATATGTGGATACCGGAAAAATTGCTTCCATCTCAGCCGGAACAGCGGAGGAATACGCAGCGGAGCTGTGGAAAAAAGGAAAGAAAAAAGGCTTTTTGGCTGATTATAAATACCTTGCAGCGGACAGTGACGGCTCGACGATGTATGTATTTTTAAACTGCCAGCGTGAAATCTCTACTATCAGAACATATGTTCTTGCAAGTGTGGGAACAGGAGCACTCGGACTTGTCATTGTGTTTGTCATGATCTACTTTTTCTCCGGAAAAGTGTTAAAACCGGTGTCAGAAAGCTATGAGAAACAGAAACGCTTTATCACGGACGCAAGCCATGAGATCAAAACGCCGCTCACGATCATCGATGCCAACACCGAAGTCATTGAGATGATGGAGGGGGAAAACGAGTGGACGCAGAGTACGAGAAAACAGATCGCAAGACTGACTTCCCTCACGGAAAAACTGGTGTTTCTCTCCCGCATGGATGAGGAAGGGACAAAGCTGGAAAAAGTGTCATTTTCACTTTCGGATGCAGTGCTTGATACCGCAGAGGGATTTCGCTCTGTCGCAAAAACAAAAGGAAAACAATTTGAGATCAATGTGGCAGAGCATGTGGAATATGTCGGCGATGAAAAAAATATCCGGCAGATGATCTCCCTGCTTTTGGACAATGCAATGAAATATTCCTCAGAGCAGGGCATCATCCGCATCGCACTAAAAACTTCCGGAAAAAACAAAATCATCACCGTGTGGAATACCACAGACCAGATCGAAAAAGGAAAGCTGGATATGCTTTTCGAGCGTTTTTACCGTATGGACGCTTCCCACAATTCCAAGACTGGGGGCTTTGGAATCGGACTTTCCGTCGTGTATGCAATCGTGAAAGCACACAAGGGCAAAATTTCAGCCAAAAGCGAGGACGGAAAATCAATCTTATTTACCGTGGCATTGTAGCGTCTGGCTTCCCCCTCTCTCCCGGCTTTTACTTGGTTTTCATTATGGAATAGATAAAAGGGTTTCTTATAAAACTTGCTCGAATTGCGGCTTTATCAGTGTTCACATTTTGACTTTTTTGATTGTTTATATTCATTCAGAAATGGACAGTCCGCACAATGTGTTCGTCTGCGGCCACACTTCCTTCTTATCTGTATCGTGCGCAAGTTACATGCCGGAAAATCAGCAGATGAGCAGGTCAAAAATCACTCAGGCTTTCTTTGATTTTTGACCTGCAATAAAGGATGCTGATTCCGGCATTTACTTGCGCTAGATACAGATAAAGGAAGTGTGTCCCAGACGGACACATTGCGTGGACTGTCCATTGATGAATGTACATAAACTTAAAGTCAAAATGTGAACACTGATAAAGCACTCAATTCTCACAAAAGTTTTATAAGGAACCCTTTTATCCATTCCATAGCTTTACACTTTGGCAAAAGCCGGGAGAGAGGGGGAAGCCAGACGCTACAATTCGTCAAATGAAATCTGATTTTTCGTCAGAAAGCGTTTGAGGAGTGTGTCCCACTCGTGCTCAAGAGTTTTGTCGGTCGAGAAAATCCGGTAAGAGATACCCGTGGTCACGGTCAGTTCTCCATTCTGGAAGCGGATATTTAAGAACACGGCGGAAATATCATTTTCCGTGAAAGAACTTCCGGTCTGGGAGAGGGTGCGTTTGAGATTTTCCGGCGATAACAGGAGGGAAAACTTGAAATAGGAAGGAGTTTTCTTTCCTTTGATCAGGTTGAAGCAGGAACTGCGCAAAAGACCATACGGAACAAAGGAAAGCCCGGTAAGATTCTGTTCTTCGAGTTCTTCTAAGGTGTAGAAGTCTTTTTGCAGCGTGCCGTCGATATGGCAGGAGACATTCGTTGTGATGACAGCCTCCTGAATGAGAAAGTGGTCAAACACATCCTGGCACAGTAATTTATTCATAAAGTCCTTGACTTCGGCAATTTTTAAAGCGATCATAAAATCCTCCCAAAAGAAAATGGTATCAACATAAATTTATCATTGGTTTGTTTTCTTGTAAATAACTGAAATGACAAATTAGAGAAAATATGCTAGAATACAGAGGATTTGCGAATGCAAAATACGGAATGATTATACAGATTTGCAGCCGCAGATAAAAAGTCTATGGTTTGATGGAAAGGTTGGTAACAGATATGACAGAAACAGAAATTTTATTTGATTTACTGGAAAAAGGAATCTCACCGGCGCACGCAGTGAGCGCATGCGAAAAAAGACTGACAGATGCCGGTTTTGAAGTGGTTGATTATGGTACGGCATGGAACTTAAAAGCGGGTGGAAAATATGTGGTAAATCATCATGAAACGACATTGTTTGCATTCACATTACCGCAGAATTGGAGTGACAGAGAGCCTGCGATCCGCATTGCAGCAGCACATACAGATTTCCCATGCTTAAGGATCAAACCGTCCTGCGATATTCAGACAAACGGATACGCACAGGTGAATGTGGAAGTTTACGGCGGCGCAATCTTAAATACATGGCTCGACCGTCCACTCGGTGTAGCCGGAAGAGTTGCAGTGCGCAGTGAGGATGTGTTTACACCGGAAGTGGTCACGTTCCAGTCTGAAAAAAATCTTATGACCATCCCGAATCTTGCGATCCATATGAACCGTGAGGTGAACAAGGGCGTGGAATTAAATAAGCAGACGGAACTGCTCCCAATCTGCGGACTTTCCGATGATGCAGACTATTTTCTTGATTTTCTTGTAAAAGAGCTTGCTGTGAAAAAAGAGGATATTCTTGATTTTGAACTGACCATTTACAATAAAGAAAAGCCGGAGTTTGTGGGATTAAACGATGAGTTTATCTCTGCATCCAGACTCGATAACTTAAATTCCTGTTCTGCACTGGTGTCTGCGATCATCGAAAGCGACAGGGCGGACGGCATGAATCTCATTGCACTGTTCGATCACGAGGAGATTGGAAGCCGTTCCAAGCAGGGCGCCGGTTCCATTCTGCTCCATGATATGCTGGTGCGCATTCTGACCGAGTGCGGACTGGAAAAAGAAGTGTGGAACAGACTGTACAACAGCATGATTTTATCCGTGGATGTGGCACATGGACTTCATCCAAACTATGCCGGAAAGATGGATCTGACCAACAAGCCGGTGCTTGGAAAAGGATTCTGTATCAAGGAAGCATGTTCCCAGTCCTATGCAACAGACTGTGGTGCGGTCGCAGTGATCCAGCAGATCTGTGAGAAGGATCAGATCCCATATCAGAAATTTGTGAACCGTTCAGATCTTGCAGGAGGCGGCACATTAGGTTCGATCGCATCAGCGTTACTTCCGGTAAAAACAGTGGATATCGGAATCCCATTGCTTGCAATGCATTCTGCAAGAGAACTGATGGCAGCAGCAGACCAGCAGGCATTGAAGGATCTGGTGAGCGCCTATTTTGGCTGAAAGGCAAAAAAAGATGCATACAGCATGAAGTATGCATTTGACAGGAGAATCAGGTGAGAAAAAAATTTTTTTCCTATGTGGCAGGGAGTGCGGCGTGTGCAGCACTCATTCTGCTTTCGGGATGTCAGCAGACAACGGATCAATTATCCAATATTACCCATTATGTGGAAGAGAAAATTGCAGAAGGAAAAGGCACGGAAGTAAAAAGTACAGAACAGGAGACGGACACTGAGCAGGCAGCAGTTTCCGGGGAAACAGAGAAGCAGGAAGAGCCATCCGTTGAAAAGCAGTCTGTGGACTGTTATGCATATCAGACGCTTCCGGAGGAAGTACGCACTGTGTACGACGAGGTTTATGATGCGATTCTCTATGAAAAAGAAGATGTGGCGCTGAGCACGTTAGACAACGAAGTCCTGCATCAGGCGTATGTTTCGGTGATGGCGGATCACGGCGGACTGTTCTGGGTATCGGGCTACACTTACACGCAGTATACCAGAGGGGAAAAGCTGGTGGATCTCCATTTTACACCAAAGTTTACCATGACGGATGCCGAGCGGATGGACATGCAGGCACAGATCGATGAGACAGTCAGTCAGATTTTGGCAGGGATCGATGCGCAAGCGCCGGATTATGACAAAGCAAAATATGTGTTTGATTATCTGGCTTCGAATGTTGCGTATAGCACAGGTGCGCCGGACAATCAGAACATCATCAGTGTGTTTGTCAATGGGGAAACGGTTTGTCAGGGATACGCTGCAGCAACGCAGTATCTTTTGGAAAAACTGGGCATTCCCTGTGCAGTGGTGGCCGGAACGGCAGACGGACAGTCTCATGCATGGAATCTGGCAAAGCTGGATGGAGAGTATTACTATATTGATACGACCTGGGGAAATGCCACCTACAGCGGTGACGGAATGGGGCTGGATTCCTTTATCAATTATAATTATTTTGCAGTTACGACTGGGGAATTACAGAAAACGCACCAGCCGAATGACGATATTATCGTTCCGGTGTGTCAGGCGGTAAAAGACAATTATTATGTCCATGAAAATCTTTATTTTGACACATGGGATGCAGACAGTATCGGAAATGTATATCGGGCTGCCTATGAGCAGGGAGATGGTTTCTGCTCCGTCAGGTTTGCAGACAGGGAGCTGTATGAACAGGCATTCGCCTACTTTATCACGAAACAGAAGATCGTGCATTACTGCAAAGGACTGACATCTTTATATTATCTGGAAGATTCCGACCAGAACGTGCTGACTATAAAATTTTAATAAAAAACATAATATCCTCTATACAAAGTAAAGTTTTTGTGTTAATGTTACGTAGTAATCAATACTACATGTAATAGAAAAAAGAAACTTTTGATATAATAATGAATATCACAAGGAGGCTAAATCCTCTGCTCCTGTAAGGACAGTCGCATTTTGCTTCGCAAAACAAGGAGGATTTATGTATAAGATTGTAATCGACAGTTGTGGGGAATTACCGGAAGAATTAAAACAGGATGGACATTATGAGACCGTTTCATTAGAGTTGGAAGTGGACGGATGCCGTATCAAAGATGACAGCACTTTTAATCAGTTAGACTTTTTGAGAAGAGTGAAAGAGAGCCTGAAAGGACCAAAGTCCTCCTGCCCGTCACCGGAGCAGTATATGGATGCTTATGAGGGCGAGGCAGACCATGTTTATGCCGTGACACTGTCCGGTGGTTTAAGCGGCTCTTACAACAGTGCAGTACTCGGAAAGAATCTATATGAGGAAGAGCACGGAGATACAAAGAAAATTTATGTGTTCAATTCGAGATCAGCGTCCATCGGTGAAACTCTCATCGGCATGAAGATACAGGAATTTGAGGAAGCCGGATGCGGTTTTGAAGAGGTTGTGGAGAAGGTGGAAGAGTACATCAAGTCCATGAACACCTATTTTGTATTGGAGACATTAGAGACATTGAGAAAGAATGGCAGACTTTCCAACCTGAAAGCATTTATTGCCAATTCATTAAATATCAAGCCTGTTATGGGCTCAACGAAGGAGGGATTAATCTGCCAGTTAGGTCAGGCGCGCGGCATGAACAAGGCGCTTGAGCGCATGGTGAAGGATATGATCTCAAAGACAAAAGACTGTGAGAACCGTATTCTTGCGATCTCACACTGTAACTGTCCGGAGAGGGCAAAAGCAGTGAAGGAAAAAATCGAGAAGATTGCGAAGTTCAAAAAGATCATCATCATCAATACCGCAGGTGTCAGCAGCATGTATGCCAACGACGGCGGCGTGATCATGGCAGTATAGTCAGATGCAGACATTAACATACGAAGAAACAGTAACAGCGATTGAAAATAAAAGAAGATTTGGAAACTTAAAGGGTGTCGAGATCTCAAAGATAATGTTAGAGCAGTTAGGACACCCGGAGAAAGATTTACGCATCATACACATAGCAGGGACGAACGGCAAAGGCTCCGTCTCTGCTTTTTTGCGCTCTGTTTTCGAATGTGCAGGATTGAAAACCGGGATGTTTACTTCTCCACATCTGGTGGATTTCAGGGAGCGCATCCAGGTGCAGGGAGATATGATCTCAAAAGAGGATACCATGCGCCTTGGAAACAGGCTTCTCTCTATGGATTTTGGCGTTTATCCGACAATGTTTGATTACTGTCTTGCAATGGCATTGCTTTATTTTAAGGAACAAAAGTGTGATGTTGTGATTTTGGAGACAGGACTTGGCGGAACGTATGATTCCACGAATGCCTGCGGAGTGCCGGATGTGACCGTCATTGCAAAAATCGGTTTTGACCATATGGCGATCCTCGGTGACACACTCGCCAAAATTGCAGCAGAGAAAGCAGGAATTATCAAGCACGGCACAGCGCTTGTGTTAGAGAGCCAGGAAAAAGAAGCGATGGACGTGTTAAACAAAGCCGCAGAGCGTGCAGATATCAAAACTATAAAAGTCGTAAACTTGGATGAGATCAGGATCCTGCCACAAAAGGACGGAAAACAGTGTTTTTCATACGCTGGATACGATGCAGTCACAATGAAAATGCTCGGTGTGCACCAGTATGAAAATGCCGTGGCGGCAATGCTTGCAGCAGAATTATTTTTTGAAAAATATTTTGCAGGAAAAAAGAATGTGCCGGAACGGAAAGCTTTGCAGCATGCGATCCGGGAAGGGATCGACCGGACACAGTGGATGGGACGCATGGAGCTTGTGAGCAATGATCCGTTTTTCCTGATGGACGGTGCGCATAACAGTAACGGTGTGGAGGCGCTGAAAAAAAGTCTGGAGACAATGTATCCGGATGAAAAATTCCATTTTATCATGGGTGTCATGGCGGATAAAGATTATGGGGAGATGATCCGGGAACTTCTTCCGCTGGCACTGGATTTTAAGACAGTGACTGTGGAGAGTGAGAGGGCATTGCAGGGAGAGGCGCTCGCAGACTGCATCCGGGCAAAAGGGATCCCGGCTGAGGCGTATCAGAAACTTGCGGATGTGCTGCCGGATTTCTCAAAATCATCCGCAGAAAAGACAGTGGCATTCGGCTCACTGTATTTTATCGGGGAGATCAAAGCATTTCTGCAGGGAAAACAGTAACATGGTTTCCGGAAAATCTGGGAAAAGCAGCGTCCGTGCCCAATCATTACAGAAAAGTTACAAAATAGCATGGATTTAATATATTTTTAAAATTAATCATATGGTAATATTTATTTTTTTCATCTATAATAACAACAGTCTGTGCATATAATAAAAAAAGAAAACAGACAGTTATTTTTTGTGAAAAACAGGTAGAGTTTTTGCAGAAAAGCACGTTGATCGTGCAGCACAAGCAGGAGAATGAGAGAAAGAATTACGTATGGTATTTAGCAGTTTTGAATTTTTGTTCCGGTTTCTGCCGGCTTTTTTAATCATATATTTTATCACACCGAAGAAGTTCCGCAACGCAGTACTCTTTTTGGGGAGCATTGCCTTCTACACCTATGGAGAGGCGCAGTATGTCCTGTTGCTGTTAGCGTCAGTCACGGTGAACTATGTGATCGCACGCAGCATGTATAAGACACCGGAGGACGGAAGAGGCAGAAGACAGGCAGTACTGCTTGTTCTGGCACTTTGCTACGATTTCGGAATGCTCTTTTTCTTTAAATACAGCGGTCTGACTACAAAGCTGCCGCTTGGGATCAGTTTTTACACTTTCCAGATCGCAGCGTATGTGATCGATGTGTACCGTGGCATTGTCCCGGCAGAAAAATCTTATGTCAACCTTGGAACCTATCTGACGATGTTTCCGCAGCTGATCGCCGGACCAATCGTAAACTATACCGAGGTAAGCAGTTGTCTGAAAAGAAGGACGGTGACAGCACGGGATTTTGAGAGCGGCGTCCGTATCCTTGTGATCGGACTCGGATCCAAAGTCATTATCGCTGACCGGGTGGGAATGTTGTGGAACAACGTGCAGACGATCGGGTTTAACAGTATCTCAACGCCGTTGGCATGGCTGGGTGCGGTCGCATATTCCATGGAGCTGTATTTTGATTTCGCAGGATATTCGATGATGGCGATCGGACTTGGAAAAATGTTGGGATTCCAGATTCCGGTAAACTTCCGTTTTCCATATATCTCAAAATCGGTGACGGAGTTCTGGCGCCGTTGGCACATTACACTGGGACGGTGGTTCCGCGATTATGTATACATTCCGCTCGGAGGAAGCCGGAAAGGCAGACTGCGGACGATGTTCAACCTTTTTGCTGTGTGGATACTGACCGCGCTGTGGCACGGGGCAGGGTATAATTTCCTGATCTGGGGCGGCATGCTGCTCGGGGCTTTATTTCTGGAAAAATTGTTTTTGCTTCCATTTTTACAGAAAAGCAAAGTGATCGGACATGTCTATCTGTTGCTGTTTGTGCCTGTGACATGGATGGCATTTACGATCACGGATGTGCATCAGCTTGGGATTTATCTGACACGTATGTTTCCGTTTGTGAATGCACATACCGGCATGGTCAATTCCATGGATTACATCAAATATCTGAAAGATTATGACAGCCTGCTGGCGATGGGAGTTCTTTTTGCAACTCCGGTTCCGGCGGTGATTTATGGAAGAATAAAGCGGGGGATGTTCGGTACGCTGGCAATTGCGGTGATCTTTGCACTCAGCATGTACTACCTTGCGGTATCTGCAAACAATCCATTTTTATACTTTAATTTTTAGATAACAGGAAGGAGCAGAAATGAAAAAAATCAGATATTGCAAAATCACCATTCTGATTTTAGCTGGCTGGGCAATCCTGTCAGCGATAGGATTTCTGGGAAAAGATACGATTTACAGCCGTTATACGGTCGATCCGGTAAAAACACCGTACTTTGTTCTGGTCATGCAGGGCATACACGATGGGATTTACCCATGGAGCAGCGACCATGAGTCACTCTGGGATAAATGGGAACATCTGGCAGAACTGAGAAGAGATGAGGAGCAGATCTCCGCGACTGAGAGCACAGAACCTGCCGCAGAGGGAACGGAGAGTATGGCAGAAACGGAGACAGTGGCGGAGACAGAGCAGGAGGAAGTAAGAAGCTTTCATGCGGTGGACGCCGGGTACTTCTCGGACGCAGTGTTTATCGGTGACTCGAGAACCGTGGGACTTCATGATTACGGCGGACTCGATGACAGCACTTTTTATGCGACCGTCGGTATGAACGTATACAACCTCTGGACAGAAAAGTTCTGTGAAGTGGACGGGGAAAAAGTGACATTAGAGGAAGCGCTTAAGGCAAAAAAATACGGGAAAATCTATTTCCAGATCGGGATCAATGAGATGGGAAGGGGAACGCTGGATGGTTTCATGACAGCCTATGAGGATTCAGTGGAAAAATTCCGGGAACTGCAGCCGGACGCTGTGATCTTCGTTCAGGGGATCATGAAGGTTGCAAAAGAAAAAAGTGATAAAGATCCGATTTTTAACAATGTGGGGATCGAGCAGCGGAATGAGCGGATCGCTGCACTCGCAGACGGAAAAAATATTTTTTACCTTGACATGAATGAGGTCGTATGCGATGAGGAAGGCAACTTAAAGAGCAGTCTGACGTTCGACGACATTCATCTGTATGGTTCAAAATATGGGATCTGGGTGGATTACCTGAAGGAGAATGGAATCTGAAAAAACGCTATGGTGCAGGAAATAGCATCATAGCGTTTCTTTTAATCGTTTTTCTCAAAAATCGTGAAGGTATTTTTGTTGAATTCCAAAATGCCGGCATCTCTCAATTTGCACAATTCATTGGACATGGCAGAGCGGTCGACAGAGAGATAGTCGGCAAGCTGCTGGCGGTTGAATGGAATGGTAAAGGTTGAAGCATTGGCTTTTTTTGACTCCATGGACAGGTAGGAGAGCAGTTTCTCTCTGGTGGTGCGCTTGGACATATGTTCTAACTTGCGGTTTAACTGGAAATTTTTCCGGGACACTAACGTTAGAAGATTGCGGATCAGCCGGTTGTGAAACGCACAGGCGGAGGGGCAAATCGTCAGGATCTTAGAGACCTCCAGAAACAAAATGCGGCAGGTGGAAGCAGCAAAAATATTCATTTCCAGCGGTTCGGTGGAATTGATCGCATAGGCTTCCCCGAAAATATCGCCCGGGGCACATTCTGCCATCAGATTGGCATTGCCCCAGAAGTCCTCTTTTACAATGTGTACACTCCCCTCAAGCACAATGCCGATGCCTGTGATGGTTTCCCCATAGGAAAAAATGATCTCATCTTTGATAAATGTCGTCTCCCGTGCAGAGAGGCAGGAGAGCATGTCCCTGATTTCATCGGTTGTGATCCCTGTGAATACAGAGGTCTGTAATAAAAGCAGATCGTCGTTTGTCATAGAAACTCCCTTCAAATGTATGCGTAGTACGTTGGCGCGGTAATTGTGAAACTCCTCATAAGCTGTACAACATTGTTCAAAATTAACAAAATTTTCGAAAACACGCTTTCGCTACGTGTCGCTGGTAACGGTACTAAGAAGCCAGTCGCAACTGACGTTACGCCTGCCTTCTAAGTGCCGACCGCTCCCCAGTGTTTTCTCAAGCTTTTGTTAATTTTTCACAATTTGATTTACGTTATGAAGGAGTTTCACAATTACCTGCCCAATGTTCGTAGAATAAAACATAATTACGTTGTAAAAACAACGGAAAAATTTCCTTTATTATATTAGTATGCACATAGAAAGTCAAATGAAACAAATAATAGATATTGCAGACAACAGGAGGAATGGAAGATGGTAAGAAGAATTATAGAGATCGACGAGGAAGCATGTGTAGGATGTGGTCTTTGCGCAGAGGCATGTCATGAAGGAGCAATCGCAATGGTGAATGGAAAAGCGAAGCTTATGCGCGATGATTATTGTGACGGTCTCGGCGACTGTCTGCCGGCCTGTCCGGTAGATGCAATCCATTTTGTGGAGCGTGAGGCAGCAGCTTATGATGAGAAGGCAGTGGAAGAGCATAAAAAGAGCAAAGAGGCGGCAAAGATACCATGCGGATGTCCGGGAAGTCAGGCGAGAGCCATCCGGAGAGAGGCAGATGCAGACAGAAGCGCAGAGCTGCAGACGGCAGGAGAAATCGGTTCCGAACTGATACAGTGGCCGGTACAGATCAAGCTTGCACCGGTCCGTGCGCCATACTTTGACGGCGCAAAGCTGCTGATCGCAGCGGACTGCAGTGCATACGCCTACGGAGATTTCCACCGTAAATTCATCCGCAGCCATGTGACACTGATCGGGTGTCCAAAGTTAGATGATGTGGACTATTCTGAGAAGTTGACAGAAATTATCAAAAACAACGACATCAAATCTGTTACAATAACACGTATGGAAGTGCCTTGCTGTGGCGGAATTGAGATGGCTGCGAAAAAAGCACTGCAGAACAGTGGAAAATTCATTCCATGGCAGGTAGTGACCATTTCTACGGACGGAAGAATCCTGGAATAACAGTAAAATTCTGCGGTTGTCTCCACTTACAGGAGATATTCGGAAAAAAGAAAGAGAGGACGAAAATATGAGTGAAACAAGCGTAAATCAGAGAAAAGTGGCAATGATCGGATGCGGTTTTGTAGGATCTGCAACAGCATTTGCATTAATGGAAAGCGGTCTGTTTTCCGAGATGGTTCTGATCGATGCTGATAAAAACAGGGCAGAGGGAGAGGCGCTGGACATCAGCCATGGACTTCCTTTTGCAAGACCAATGAAAATCTATGCCGGAGATTATGATGATATTGTGGATGCAGCGATCATCATCGTGACAGCAGGCGCCAATCAGAAACCGGATGAGACAAGATTAGACCTTGTCCAGAAAAATGTTGGTATTTTCAAATCCATCATTCCGGAAATTGCAAAAAGAAACTGCGGAGGAATCCTGTTGATCGTTTCCAATCCGGTGGATATCCTGACCTATACGGCATTGAAATTGTCCGGTTTCCCGGAAAACCGGGTGCTTGGCTCCGGAACGGTGTTAGATACTGCAAGATTAAAATACAACCTCGGAGAGCATCTGAATGTGGACAGCCGGAGTGTACACGCATTCATCATCGGCGAACACGGCGACAGCGAGCTTGCAGCATGGAGCAGCGCCACTGTTTCGGGTGTGCCGATCAATACATTCTGCGAGATGCGCGGACACTTCAACCATGACGAAGCGACCGAGCGTATTGCAGAGAATGTAAAAAACAGTGCTTACGAGATCATTGCAAAGAAAAAGGCGACCTACTTTGGAGTTGCAATGGCAGTGCGCAGAATCTGCGAGGCGATCATCCGCGACGAAAAATCCATTTTACCGGTATCGAATCTGATGCACGGAGAATTCGGGATTTCCGATATTTCCTTAAGCATGCCGGCAATCGTGGGAGCGCACGGTGTGGAAAACCGGATCCCGATCACTCTCGATGAGGAGGAAACAGAAAAACTGCAAAGTTCTGCCGGCACTTTAAAGAAAATTATTGAAGAAGTGTTATAAAAAATGATAGAATGAAAGAAAAAGCCAGACATATTTTGTGTTTGGCTTTTCTTAAGTCTGGAGAGAAAAACATGGAAAAAATATTAATCTATCAGGTAAAAGAAAAAGAAGCGGTAAAACAGCTGCTTGCGCCAATGAAAATCCGTCTGGAGGAGATCGAAGCCACAGATTTACGGCAGAGTATCGGAGATCTCGCAGAGGAAAAAAAGAACGTACTCACAGCACCATTTACCGGCAGCGCACCACAGGAGAGCCTTATGGTATTCTGCGGTGTGAATGAAAAGCATTTTGACAAAATACTGTTTGAACTGCGCCGGAAACAGATTCCGGTTGACTATAAAGCAGTCCTTACACCATCGAACCGGAAATGGAGTGTGCTTATGCTTATGCTGGAACTTACGAAGGAGAAAAACAGCTTCCGGCAGGGAAACTGAAACGAAACAGGGGCAGATCCGAAACGGAAATGGACAAGCGTGCAGATTCTTGTATGAAATGTAAAAATATGGTAACATAATGATATATGTCTGCGTACAGAGACAGTATCTGACGGCAGACTGCGAATGGAAATACGATATTTCGCACGAAGGAGAATGAAAAATGGAACATTTCATGAATCTGGTGTTGATCAAAAATATATATATTGGTATTCCAATGGCTGCACTCATATGCTATCTGTTTTTACTATTCTGTTTTCTGAATGTTGCAGAGAAATCATCAGAAGTAAGAGATCTCAAGGCAATACTGTCGGCATTATTGTCCTGGACAGGCGGCGCTGTGCTCATGAGACTGCAGATCAGCCCGGGGATACAGTTCTGGTATCATGTGTCATTGATGGGACTTTTTACGATCCCGATACTGATATATGGATTTTTGTTCCATTATCTTGACATCCGGGGAAAGGACAGATTTCTGTATGGCTGTATGGCTGTGACAGTATCAGCTGTCCTGCTGAATGTTTTTACCGGTTGTATTCTTCCACCGCCGGAAGTGCAGATCATGGCGAATGGCGGTATATCCTACCATTATCATGCAAAAACAGGCATCTGGTTGCTGGCAGCAGCAGAGATATTTCTGTTAGTGTATGTAACGCTGCTTGCCCACAAAAAAATCGGGGAACAATTAGAGTATCGGAAAAAACTCGGACCATTATTAATAGGAACACTGCTCATTATGGGTGGAAATATTCTGTGCGTGATGCCATGGAGCGGTGATTTCCCATTCGATACCCTTGGCGGAGTGGGAATGGCGGTCTGTTTTGTATACATTATTTATAAACAGTATCTGTTCTCATTTTCCATGCGTGCGACAACAGGTGCCGTATATTTGATCGCAGTAGTTGTAGCGTTTCTTCCAATGATTATTTTGGAGCCAAACATTGACCATGTGATTGGCCAGACGGACAGCTTTACCAGACAGTTTATCACAGTGTTTGTCGTTCTGCAGTGCCTCTGGATGGTGCTGGTCATGACCTATGCCAGAAAATGGCTGGAGCGTATCCTGTACCAGAAGAAAAAGCACATTGTGGAGAGCCTTGTGGAATTTCAGGATATGGCGGCTTCAATCCTGAATAAAAAAGAACTGTACCAGAGAATCCGAAGCACCGTCAGTTCGGCGGTACCGGACTCTTATGCACGTATTTTTGAAAAAAGAGATGACCATTTTGTGGAGTGTACGTCAGACGGAGACCGGGTGCTGGACACAGAGGAGGAGGCAAGGCTGAGGTCATTTTGTGGCACCGGCGGCATTCATAAAAAACCGGAGATCGCAGTTTTTAAGTATGACGATAAAATTTATGGATTTTTATATGTGGAGCTTCACAGAAAAAACAGGCTGATCTATGATGAGGCGGACTGTATCCGGCAGATCGCAAACAGCGTATCCGGCGCATTAAAAAATATCAGTGCCTATGAAAAAGTATATCAGGTGTCCATTCATGATGAACTGACAGGTCTGTATAACCGCAGCTATTGCAGTGAATTTATGAAAAATCTGGATATAAAGGAACATCCGACAGGAATGATATATCTGGATATGGATAACTTCAAGTTATACAATGATCTGTACGGCGAGGAGACCGGAGACCAGATCCTGAAGTGGAGCGCATCCCAGGTGCAGAACCTCTGCAGTGACAAAATGTCGGTATTCCGTGTCGGTTCCAATGAATTTCTTATTATTGCGGAAGAAAGCAGAAAAGAAATACTATTGTCGTTTGCGCGGCTGATACAGAATACGATATTAGAACAGAAAGAAGATAAGCCAAAAGTCATCCAGCCGATTACGTTCAGCATTGGAATCGCATGGGACAAAAACATGGCAGAAAGTGCAAGAAAATTATTCCGTCAGGCAAGACGGGCAGCCTTCTATGCAAAAGGAAATGGTAAAAACCATATCGAGATTTACGAGAAGAGTTTTGAGGGACAGGAACAGAGCAGGGAGAAAGGTTATGAGCAGGTAACGCCGACGATTTTTGCACTGATGGCAGCAGTTGATGCCAAGGATTCGTTCACCTTTGAACACTCTGAGAATGTTTCCGGGTATGCGATGAAGCTTGCAGCAAAAATGGGGCTTCCAAAGGATGATATCCAGACTGCAAAAGTGGCAGGTCTGCTCCATGATATCGGAAAAATCGGTATCCCGGAAAGCATCTTAAAGAAGAAGGGCAAACTGACAGATGAGGAATACGATGTAATGAAAACTCATGTGGAGAATTCCATTGAGATGATCCATTTCCTCCCGAATATGAACTATGTCATTCCGGCGGTTTTATCCCATCATGAACGCTATGATGGAAAAGGCTATCCGGGCGGTGTCAAGGGAACGGACATCCCGCTTTTAGGCAGGATCCTTGCAGTGTGTGACAGCTTTGATGCAATGGTGTCCCGGAGGGCTTATAAGGATGCCTTAAGCGTGGAGTATGCGATCGGGGAATTAGAAAAAGGAAAAGGCACGCAGTTTGATCCGGATGTCGCAGAAGCATTTATTGAATTGATCGAGGAAGATCCTTCGTTTCAGGTGAAGGCTTCGTAATATCTTTTCAATACGATGTGCATTGATGGCAAGGGAGAAAAGAAGAAAAACAGAGAGCAAATATGGATAAAATATAGTGTATCATTGATTCAGCCGCCACATTTGTGGCGGCTTGTTTCCTCTTATGCGTCAGAAGAAATAGTTTCTACTTCCTGTTGGGATAAACCTGAAAATTTTGCAATCTCTTCTATAGTAAATTTGTTCGATTGCAGCATCCTTCTGGCAGTTTCAATTGCAGCATGGTTTTGTCCTTCGGAAAATCCAGATTCACGACCTTCGGAAAATCCGGTTTCATGTCCGGATTTTTCACCATCAGAAAAACCGGCTTCATACTCAGCCTTTCGCAATTTCTTCTCTTCCAATTCTTTATCATATTCAAAAATACTCATACTGATAACCTCCGCACGATTTTTGGAAAGAAATTCTGCAAGAATCCCTTCCTTTATGCATTCGTCAACAGCACATTCTACAGCCTGATTCAGAGACATGTTGGCAGCATAGTGCCGTACTCTGGCGACATATTGCGCATATTCTTTCAAAGTGCTGCAATGTTGCATCAATTCAGCATTATGTCCTTCGTTTACATTTAATACAGTGACAGTCAATTCAAGCTTTGGTTCGCCTGACAGATTTTCAAATGCTGAAGAAAGCTTAAGTTCAGTGCAGTCAGACAATATCGTTGAACCATTATAAAACTCAATAAAATTCGGCGCAGGAATTTTTTGCAAAGTAGAAGAATAGAGAGATTTCTTATCCACGAGTTTCTGATATTCGTTACTAATATAGAATAAATCCCGAAGAGGGATATTTGGATTGTAGGTTGACTGGTGCTCGTACAGATATAAATTAGTATCAATGATAAATGCCAGGTCATTTTTCATACCCATGTAAATTGCATTTTCTAATGTGACGATTTCCAAGTCATCAGGATTTTTATAATCTCTCTGATTTACTGCGTTGTAGAGTGAAAGCAGGTTCTTACGGTTGGAAAATAACATCCGAAAAACGGTGTCCTTATAATTCCGGTTGGCTGCGGGAACTTTAACTGTGAAAGTTTTCTTTGTGTTTTGTAGTTTTCTTTTTTGTTTTGCCATAAATGATTCCTCCTGAGATCGGCAGGGCAGTTGGAAAACTGTCCAGGCAGGAGAAAACTATATTTCTGATATCCGTCTCCTGCTTTTAAATTAGTTAATGGGTAATTGAAAGCATAGATACGAATGAATTACGGAGATTATCAGAGATAATCAGCCGTTTCCAGAATATAGATGGCAAATGCACCATAAAGATTTTGTAAAATATGCTTTCTGTCATTGTAACATGAGAGATAATTGCAGGCAAGCAGAACTTTATAACATTTGTCATCTTTTTTTGCATATTATATTTGATTTTCTTTTAAAAATCCCCCTTGACAACCATCTCCAAGCGTGTATAATAACCAATGCAGCTTAAAAATGCAAACAATTTGCAAATGCACACAAAATGCAAAAACAAATAACTTGCAATTTGAATAAATCAAGATTAAAACAACCAAATGCAGGAGGCGTTTGTTATGTTACACATTTTAGAACATACATTATCACACACGATCGAGGACAGCGTGAAGCTGCTTCCATTTCTGTTTTTCACTTATTTATTAATGGAATTGTTAGAGCACACGACAGGCGGAAAAGTACAGAACAAGATTAAAAATGCAGGGAAAGTCGGACCGCTGTGGGGCGGACTTCTTGGAATTATGCCGCAATGTGGTTTTTCAGCAGCAGCGGCCAGCCTTTATGCCGGACGTGTCATTACGGTGGGAACGCTGCTTGCCGTATTTTTGTCCACGTCGGATGAGATGCTGCCGATTTTCATTTCAGAGTCAGTCGCACCGGCAACAATCATTAAAATTCTTGGTGCAAAAGTTTGCATTGCGATCATTTCAGGATTTCTTGCAGAGCTGGTTTATGTGAATGTTTTCAAAAAGAAAGAAAAAGACATGGATATTCATGTGGTCTGTGAGGAAGAACATTGCAGTTGTGAGGACGGCGTTTTAAAATCTGCGCTGAAACATACTTTGAAAATTTTTGTATACATTTTGCTTATCACATTTATATTGACATTGGTAATTGAAATGATCGGAGAAGATCATCTTGCGGTGGTATTTCAGAATATTCCGGTTGTGGGAGAGATGATCGCGGCACTTGTCGGACTGATTCCAAACTGCGCATCCTCCGTGGTAATCACGGAACTCTATTTAAGTGGAATTATCGGAGCAGGAGCGATGATGTCAGGACTTTTGGTAAATGCCGGAGTTGGACTTTTGGTTTTGTTCCGTTTGAACCGCAATTGGAAGCAGAACGCTGGAATTATGGCAGCACTTTATGGATTCGGTGTTGTTTGGGGCGTGATCATTGAGTTACTTGGGATTGTATTTTAACAGATGTAGATGAATAATTGATACGCGGAAGTATGAAATTAAGAGGAAAGAGTTAAAAATTGTATCTGCTACAGTGAAAGCATATACAGAGAAAGAAAAGAGATGAAAAAATGGCAGGAAATGGTTATGCAACGACCAGCAGAAAGAAAATTTTAGAATATCTCATGGCAAACAGCGACCGCACAGTGACGGTGACGGACATTGACCAGTATTTGAAAAAACACGATAACGAGGTGAACATCACAACGATTTACCGTTACCTGGATAAACTTGCCAAAGAGGGAACTGTCATGAAATATGTGGCAGAGAAGGGGAGCCAGGCGGTGTATCAGTACGTGGAGATGGGACATCACTGTGAGGAACATCTCCATTTGAAATGTGTCTCCTGCGGATGCATCATACATCTGGAATGTGCGTTTATGGATGAGATCGCTGAGCATGTTTTAAAAGATCATGGATTTACACTGCAATGCAAAAATTCCATTATTTATGGCTTGTGCAGGGAGTGCAGGAAAAAACAGGACAGGGAATAATACTGCTATAGGATTTCCCTATAATCGGCTCATGGTTTTATGGATTAACACTTTTTCGATTGATTTGATATGATAATTCCAACAGCAGAACCTGAGAAAAACAGGCAGGCAAAAAGAATGAAAACATAGAAAAAGGATGGGAAAACACATGAGTACATTAAAAGAGAGAAAATTAAAATTTGAAACCTTACAGTTACACGTTGGACAGGAAGAACCAGATCCGGTGACCGATGCAAGAGCAGTTCCGATTTACCAGACATCTTCTTACGTATTCCACAATTCAAAGCATGCAGCAGACCGTTTCGGTTTGCGTGACGCAGGAAATATTTACGGAAGACTGACCAATCCGACAGAGGATATTTTTGAACAGCGTATTGCAGCATTAGAGGGCGGCGTGGCAGCGCTTGCAGTCGGTTCCGGTGCAGCAGCCGTTACATACACGATTGAAAACCTTGCACAGGCAGGTGATCATATCGTATCTGCAAAAAATATTTACGGCGGCACTTATAATCTGCTGGCACATACATTAGTAGATTTTGGCGTTACGACCACGTTTGTTGATCCTTTTAACTTAGAGGAAGTAGAAGGCGCTATCAAGGACAACACAAAAGCAGTTTACATTGAGACACTCGGCAATCCAAACTCTGAAGTAGTGGATATCGAAGCACTCGCAGAGATCGCACACAAACATAAAATTCCACTTGTCATCGACAATACGTTCGGCACGCCATATCTGATCCGTCCAATCGAGTACGGCGCAGATATCGTGGTTCATTCCGCAACCAAATTCATTGGTGGACACGGAACCACAATCGGTGGTGTCATCATTGACGGTGGAAAATTTGACTGGGCTGCATCCGGAAAATTCCCACAGCTCACGGAACCAAACCCAAGCTATCATGGTGTCAGCTTCGCAGCGGCAGCAGGACCGGCAGCATTCGTGACAAGAATCCGTGCTATTTTATTAAGGGATACCGGGGCAACACTTTCTCCCATCCATGCATTTATCTTTTTACAGGGCTTAGAGACATTATCCTTAAGAGTCGAGCGTCATGTGGAAAATGCATTAAAGGTTGTGGAGTTTTTAGAGAAACAGCCACTGGTTGAAAAAGTAAATCATCCATCCGTTTCCGAAGATCCGGAGCAGCAGAGATTATACAAAAAATATTTCCCGAACGGCGGCGGTTCCATTTTCACATTTGAAATCAAAGGCGATGACAAAAAAGCGCAGGAGTTTATCGATCATTTACAGTTATTCTCCTTACTTGCCAATGTAGCAGATGTAAAATCCCTTGTCATCCATCCGGCATCTACCACACATGCGGAATTAAATGAGGCGGAACAGGCAGAGCAGGGAATCAAGCCAAACACCATCCGTCTCTCAATCGGTACAGAGAACATTGATGATATTCTCTACGATCTGCAGGAAGCGTTTGATGCAGTAAAATAATAACCGGCCATTTTGAATATTCATTTCTTAATAAAAAAGGACTGCGCATAGAAATATGCAGCAGTTCTTTTTGTGCTGTCGGATAAAAAATAACGAAAATTTTTTGTTCCCTATTTCGAAAAAAATGTTTACGTTTGTCGAATGAAGTATTATCATAGAGATAGATTTGTGCATTGTAATAAAAATGAAAATATTTGATTACAGAGCTGCTATTTTTTATGTAAAGGGGCATAGGAATATGAAATTTACCAGAAAAGATTTACCACCGGATCAAATGAAACGTGCCAATATCACGACGTGTCTTACCGTTACAATGGCATATGTTTTTTATATTTTGATCATGCTCACATCGGATCGGACAACGCTTGAGAAAATAATATTTGTTTCATTTTATGTGATCTGGTATGCGCTGACAGCCATTTTTGTGGCAAAGAATATTTATGAAAGAAAAGCGGAACTGTTTATAGCAGTTGGATTTTGTATCGGATTTGGAATTATTTCTTATTTACAGAACCCAACAGTTATGATGCTGATTTTCCCGGTTTTGCTTTCATTGTCTGTATATTTGAACGAATTTCTGATCATGTGGGGAGCGGGTGCAACCTTAGTATTTATTATTACCAAGATGGCCCAGATCCTTGTAAATAATCCGGCGGACAAGGCAGAACAGTTGAATACGGTTTTTCTCGTATGTATCTGCCTGATCATGTGTGTGTTTGGCGGATGTAAGGCGATCAGGCGTCTGATCGAGTTTTCCAATGAGGAGACGGACGCAGTAAAAGTAAAAGCAGAGAAGCAGTTACAGGTAGCAAAAGAAGTTGAGACTATCGTAAACGATGTGGATGCGCAGTTTACGCAGGTCAGAAAAGATTTATCCCAGATATCCAGCACGATCGACAATACGCAGATCGCAATCGGAATCATTGCAAATGGCGCTGACAGTTCAGCAACACAGACACAGACGCAGTCAGAAAAAACAAATGAGATCCAGGAGCGTTTAGAGCACACCAATCAGACGGCAGCAGGAGCTTTGGAGACAACGGAGAAGCTGCGGGGGGTCATTGAAACTGGCAAGAATGAGTCGGATGAACTGGCAAGACAGTCCGTGATCGTAGATCAGTCCACAGAGCAGATTTCCCAGACCATTGAGAAACTGGTGGAACATGTTGGAAAAGTATCCGGAATCACAGATGCAATTTTAAATATTTCCAGCCAGACAAACCTGTTGGCACTGAACGCTTCAATCGAGGCTGCCCGAGCAGGAGATGCCGGAAAAGGTTTTGCCGTTGTTGCAGAGGAAATCCGCCAGCTGGCAGAAATGACCAAGGTATCAACGGAGCAGATCACACAGATCATGAATGAACTGACTGCTATCACAAAGGATACACAGACCGAACTTAAGAATGCGGTAGACAGTATCGATGTGCAGCGTGAAAAGGTAAAAACGGTACATGAAAGCTTTATAACCGTTGAGGAAGATGTGAAATCTTTAGTAGGAGATATGACGACGGTAAGCGATGAGGTATCTGCCGTTCTAAGTGCCAATGAAGTGATCGTAGACGGAATCTCTACTTTGTCAGGAATCACGCAGGAGATTTCTGCAAGCACTTCCGCAAGCAGAACGGATATGGATGGTCTGCATGACAGTGTAAGCAATTTTTCAACAGCTGTCGATCATACATTCGAAGCATTGGAGAATCTGAAGGCGATTGCAGCAATTGATGAAGAATAGAAAAATAGAGAGAACAGAGAGAGGACTGCCTTGTGCAGTCCTTTTTGAGCCTAAAAAATGGAAGTACCCTGTTGAGGGAAAGTAGTAATGCGCCGCAGGGATGCGCAGAAAAAGATTGCAATATGGAATTAAATCGTATAGTATATAGTAAGTAATTGCAAATTAAATTTATAGTTTATATAGTTATGGAATGATTCAGGAGGAAGAGAAAATGAATGCAAAACAACTGACCGCAGCAGAAACAATTGTGATGAAGTGTATCTGGGACGCAGACCATGAGATGTCACTGGCAGAAATCGTAAAGAATGCAAATGAGGGATACGGAAAAGAGTGGAAACCACAGACCGTATCGACTTATCTGGCAAAACTCTGCCTGAAAAATTATATCCAGATGAAACGAGCCGGAAGAACGATCACCTATGAAATACTCATCACGGAAGAGGACTACAAGAGTGAGCAGGCGAGGGAGTTTGTCGCATTCTGGAATAATGGTTCGCTGAAGCAGTTTATCACCGCTTTTTATAAGGATGAACCGGCTTCCAAAGACGAGATTGAGGAACTTCGGAATGCTATTGAGGAATTGGAAGAGTAGTTTTGGGGTGAAAGAGGTTTATTCTTCTTGATAAAGAGCATATGACACATGAGGAAAGAGAAATATTTCTTGCGCTGATTCGGGAGAAAATGCCACAGGTAAAAGTTCATGAGAAAGAAAGGAAAAACAATTGAAAAACATATATCGAACCAGAGCATTTGTGGAATTATTTTATAGAGTAAGGGATTTTCGCTACATGGCATTATACAGAGTTTTTGTCGTTGCCATACTATTTCTTTTTACATGTATGCTTCGAGTGAAATCCACTGAACTAATGATACAAAATATGTGTGTGGTTGTGGCAGCATTTATTGCGCCGACATGGTTGATTGTTCATAACTGCAGGATTGCGGCAATGCGTTTATGCAAAAAGTATAAGATGGAAAATGAATTTGGTAAAGTAAATTTTTTGCCTAATAGTGTAGAAATTAACGATTTTTATGTAGAAAGCAGGATTGTGGGGTATGAATCAATCAGTAACTATTACAAATTGAAACACTATTATTTTTTCCTGATAATTACAAACGAAGTGATTCCCATTTTTGTCGATAAAAAATCATTAACGAATGAAGAAATGGAGAAATTAGAACTTCTGGTGCAACAGAAAATGCCACAGTTGAAGAATCAGACTGCAAAAACGATAAAACAGAGATTTGCTTTTTATAATCTTCATTCTCAAGGAGACTTGTATGGTATGTGAAACGCTGATAAATAAAAAATTAATGTACAGATTGTATGCTGCCAACCGTTTGACGAAAATATGCGTGCTCTTATTATTGATTTTGGTTAAACAGATGTTAGATATGGCATCTATAGAGTCAAATAAGAGTTCTTCATTCTTTCTCATAGGATTGAGCATTTGGGCAATCGTGGAGATTGTGGTGTATTTCGTTGACCAGAGGAGAGAAGCAGTCTGCATTTTGAAACAATATGATGTAAAGCAGTTTCGTCAGGTGGTATCTTTTGAAAAAGAAGTGATCAGAGTGACAAACGTAATCAATGATACAAATTTTGAAATTCCTTATGGCGAGATCAAAAAATTACGAAAGAAAAAGTATCTTCTTATTTTTCAGACAAAGGACCAACATATCATTATTCTTGACAAATTGCAAATGTCAATTGCACAGCAGGATGAACTGCTTCGGATCATTCACAAAAAAATGCCGTGGCTGCGAGCCAGAGGATTAGCATAGTTTCAGGTTGGGAAAAGGAGTGAGGAATAAAATGGAGTTTGAATGCACAATTAATCGAAAAAGCGCAAAGGAAATATATAAAAAGACCGGGAAGAACGTTGGTATAACAATTATAAAAATCATTTTCTGTTTTCTGGCGATATGTCTGTTTCTTTTTTTGCTGATAAAAGATATTGCGATGATCTTACTGTTGGCAGGTTCCTTGATAGCAACGGTGATATTTTTAATCATTTATTATCAAAGACAACTTAATATGATCTGTCCCAAAAAGAAAGACGGCAGTAGTGAATACCTCCAAAAAGTGGCATTTCTCGAAGATGAAATTGCGGTATCAGGAGATTTGAATAATATTGTTTGTAAGATTGCATACAAAAGAATCAAAAAATATTATTCCAGCCAGCATTATTATATTTTTAAAACCAGAGGCGGATTACTCTTTTGTGTAGAAAAAAGCAAAATTTCGCCAGCAGACAGAGAAAAACTTGCAGAACTTTTCAGAACAAAAATGCCACAGTTAAAAATACCGTGGGAGTTGCAGCAAAGTATATATGGACGTTAGAAAATAAAAAAATATTCTGAATTTACAGAAATAGTCTGAAGAGGTACTGATTGAAGTTGTCCTGGAAAAAATGTCACAGGTGAAGTTACCAAAATAACGGTCAGGATGTGTTGAAAATGGAATTAAAAAAAGAAGCAATTCGTATAGTATAAAATATAAAATGAAAAATTAAATTTTGGGTTTATAAAACAAAGATTTAGGAGAAAATGAATGCAAACGAGGAATATGGAAAAGAGTGAAAACAATCATCAGTTTAAAATAATTTTTAATTACAATATATTTGATAAGTATTTTTCAAAAATATTTCCATGGTATAAGGCAGTGTATGGGGCAATAGTGTTTGGCGTAGGGATTTTGACCGTAATTTTTGAGAGATATGGTCAAAAAGGACAGGCAATATTTATGCTTGGAGGTGGAGTTTTTCTGCTCATTTTCTGGTATGCAGAAAAAAAGAAAGTCTGCAAAATGACGATAGAACGGTTTCAAGATCAATATGGAATCAGAGAAATCCATGGAAGCTGCATCTTTATGAATGAATATTTGTTATATCAAAGAGATTTCAAGCAGGAAAAGAAGATTTCATATGAGTCATTTCAAAAATTTTATGATTTGAAAGAGGTTTATCTTTTAAGGACAAAACTATATATGTCCATAAGCAAAGCGCAGGAACAGGCGGATCATTTAGGGTTTATCTTCATTGATAAAGAGCATATGACACATGAGGAAAGAGAAATATTTCTTGCGCTGATTCGGGAGAAGATGCCACAGATAAGAAACGGTAATAGATAATATTTGTAACTATAAAATTAAATAAAGAAGAACAGCCAATTATCATTGTGATGTGCAATCCCTGCTGTAACCATTTTACATAGGTTCCTGTTTCTCCTTTTTTTACTACCATAATTTTTCTCCTTTATGTGTGATATTTGATTTGCAAATCACTTATTAAGAAGCATATAGTTTGAGGAATAGAAAACAGAAAGGGAATTTTTTATTTGTAAGTATCAAGCTGTACCAATAATTGAAGATTCGCGTTTTCATATTCATTGAAAACAGAGGAATCAAAAGTTTCCGAGTCGAATTCCGGTAAATACCAGAGCTGGCTCAAAAAATAAGCATTTAAGTCCTGATTTTTAAAAATGTATCCGTGTCTGGCATAGATTTCATTTTTTGCCAGATGAATGATTAACGGAGGGACATTGCTAAAGTCGGAAGCCTGATAATATCTTGTATCTGTAGCATAAATCGGGTAAATATTCATGGAAATATCCCGGACTTCCATTACATTTTCCATATATCGGACATACTCCGGGTAAAAGGAGCAGTAGTCGTGATAGGTGTTCCGTTTTTGGAGTTCTTCCAAAATCTGGCTTTCGTCCCAGTCATCGCTGTATTTCTGCAAAGATTGTTCCGGTAAATCGTTTTCTTCTGAAGAGGAGGCAGTTTCACTGGTTTCTGTTATCGCTTCATCCATTTGTTCTTCTGTTGATCCATAGTTGTTGTATTTTTCATAGTCAGATGTCTGGGTATCTGTCTCGGTGTCAGATGTTATATTTTCTGATAAAAGATCGTTTTTCGTATCAGCCGTATGACCGCAGGCAGCAATCAATATGCAGCATGGTAATAAGATGCAAACTAAAAATTTTTTTCTCATGGTTAATTTCTCCCTTAATTTAACGTATAGGTTGCTGTGCTTTATAGAAATTCTTTTTCATAAAGTTGTTAAAATACAGATGTTATCTTATCACATTTAGCTTTGGTCGTATATAGTTTTGAAAGAATAAAAAACTAAAAATATAGTTAATACTTTCTTGCATAAAAAAATAAAATACTGTAAACTGAAAATATAGTTTACAGATTTAAACATCATACACATTATCTTTAGCATATAGGAATATCTGGTTAAGTGGAAGATTAGTATAGGGGGAAAGCAATATGAGCAGTAAAATCAAACAGTATTTTGCAAATAAAGAGAATCGTATCAAGTGCGGCATCACAGGCGGAACGATTGCATTGGCGGTCATTATTTTTGTAGGAATGGTGTTTATGGAGGAAAATGAAACTCAAAATAATTCCATCGAAACTGTTTCACAGACGGAAAGTGACACGCAGACAGAAGAAGAGACAGGATATTCTTTCAACGCGGGCGATCTTTACGATATGCGGCTGGATGCACAGACAATCGAAGATTATTATATGAAATCCTGTGGCGACCAGTTCAATCTTTATACCATTGATGAGGATGGTGTGCTCTGGGGCAGTGGACATAATGAGTATGCGCAGATTGGACTTGGGTATGCGGACGAGGAATTTCATGAGGAAAAAAGTAAAATCGCGGAACACGTTGTGCATGTGGACTATTCCCAGAAAGATTTTGTTGTCTATCTGACGGAGGAAGGGAAACTTTATGGTCTTGGAAACGATTCTACCTATATGTTATTGCAGCATACAGAAATGCCAGTGGAAGATTTGGCATATCCGACAAAACGGTATGTCACCAGTCCGGCACTTTTGCTGGAAGATGTCAGTTATGCGCGGTGCGGACGTGATGATGTAGTTGCATTGAAAAAGGATGGTACAGTCTGGACATGGGGAATGATCTGGAATTATCAGAGTACGGGATATTGTATCACAATGCCTCAGCAGATTCTGACAGATGTGAAGATGATCACAGGCGGATGGTTTAACCACGCCGCACTGAAGGAAGATGGAACACTCTGGACGTGGGGATACAACTTCAGTGGAAACTGCGGAACGGATAAAGCCACGATGATTGAAACACCGGTGCAGGTGGCAGAAGACGTGCAGCGCGTGTGGACAGGACTTTTGAATTATTCAGCCAAAGAGGATGATATTACCGATATGGAAGAATTCGGTAATGATTATGTGGATAATACGATCATTGAAAAAACAGACGGCACATTCTATGCATGTGGTATGGGTGTCGGCGACAAAAGTGTGGTATTGCCGCAATATTATGAAGTGTCGGAACTTGACACAGTCTGCTCATCAGAGTTTCTTCCGCTGGACTGGAATGAAGAAATGTTGAACAGGAAACAAAGAGAATACATCGAGCGAAAGGAGAGCCAGAGCGAGGAGGCTGTTCTTGCAAGAAAAAATGAAGCGTTATTGGAAGAGATAGACAAAAACTACGATATGGAGAAACTGAAACGCAAAGTTCCTCGTTTTTCGGAGGATGATAAGATCAATGAGACATATTATAATGCAATCAAAACACTGGATACAACGGGATTCCTGCCGGATGGGAGATACTGCTTTGCGGTAGAGCCGGATGGAAGAACGGATGTGGAACGTTTTCAGGAACAGAGGGCACAGCATTATAGTCCGGAAAGAGTTGCGGTGGCAGATGTGGATGGCGATGGTACGGCAGAATTACTATTTTTTATTGAAGGAACTTGTGTGAGAGATTCGGCAGAATATGTCTATCGGTATTCAGAAGAAAAAAATGCTTTTGAACTTGAATTTGAATATTCAGCGGGATGTAATTATTATCAGAACGGAGTGATTAAGGCAAAGCCGCTTTACTCAGGTTTTATATATCAGGATGATTTTTGGCCGTATAGTGTATTTCAGTATGATGAAAATAAAAACGAGTTTGTGCTTACAGCCAGTGTAGAGGAGATTCCAAAAGTCCCGGAAAATCCAGATAATTTTCCAGAGGAATATGATAAGGACGGGGATGGAAAAGTGTATATCATCAGTCAGGGAGAATCCGTTAAATATTTAGATGAACAAGAATATCTTGCATGGAAAAAACAGATTTTCTGGATGCCGGAGATGAAAATAGATTGGTGTGAATTAGGAAGCAATAAAGAGTTATTGGAAGAGATAGACAAAAACTACGATATGGAGAAACTGAAACGTAAAGTTCCTCGTTTTTCGGAGAATGATAAGATCAACGAGGTATATTATAATGCAATCAAGACACTGGATACAACGGGATTTCTGCCGGATGGGAGATACTGCTTTGGACATCAGAAGAGTAATGTAGATGTGGAACGTTTTCGGGAAGATATGGAGCGTGCTTATTGCCCGAACAAAGTTGCGGTGGCAGATGTGGACGGTGATGGCACTGTAGAATTACTTATTTTTACAGTAGGATTTTATATGGCAGATATAACAGAATATGTCTATCGGTATTCGGAAGAAAAAAATGGTTTTGAACTTGAATTTGCATATGCAGGGGGATGCGATTATTATGAGCACGGAGTAATTAAGGCAAGTCCGCTTCATTCGATGTATAGTGACTATCAGGACGGTTTTTGGCCTTATTCCGTATATCAGTATGATGAAAACAAAAAGGAGTTTGTGGAGAAAGTAAGTGTAGATCAGATTACTAATGTTCCGATTAATTCCGATGTTTTCCCAGAGGAATATGATAAAGATGGTGATGGAAAAGTATATATTGTCGATCAGGGAGAATCCGTTAAATATTTAGATGAACAAGAATATCTTGAATGGAAAAAACAGATTTTCTGGATGCCGGAGATGAAAATAGAAAGCTGTGAATTAGGAGAAATTTTAAAATGAACATGGCAATGACTTTGTTATCGGCTTGTGCAGACAATAATTTAGGAACAGACACAGAGAGAGAATCAGTCATTCCAGAACAAAATCAGAAAGAAGATACAAATTTATATAAAAATGAGTTAATGGAAAAGACGACATTGTAATTGGAGCGATATATGAAACAGGAGCTGGACCGCAGGGAATGATTCCATATACTCAAATTCGCATTTATGAAGATATAGGAAGCGAATTTGTATATGATCAGGAACTTTGCGATGCGATTAATGTTGAACTTCCAGAGGACGCTACAGCGGAACAGGTAAAGGAAATGATAAATTAAAACATACGGTAGATTTTATAATTTATAAATCTACCGTATGTTTTTAGATGAATTTGTAAAAAATGTTAAGCCTCTGCGTATTTATGCAAGGAAATAATAGCCACAAAAAGTAATTTATGGAGAAACACGAATGAGATGGTCAAATGAAATGTTCTATATTCTTCTGCTTAATTCATTCGCAGGTGCGATTGCTTATGGATTTTGGATAATAGCAAAAAACGGTATGGCAAAGAAGAAAAAATTGAAATATGTGTATCCAATGCTCGGAATTGTGGAAGCTTTTTTCATTTTTCCGGTAATGTTTATTTATCTGAAGATTTCTACGCATGTTCCGGGAAGTCATGGCTCATATTATGGAACTTTGTTTTTGCAGACACCGTTCATTTACATGGCAGAATGTTTGATAGCAGGGATATGGATTCTCGGCGTGATATTTAATTTAGGAAACTATATCAAGGAATATTGGAAATTTAAAAGTATTTTGAAAAAAAGCTTTGCATATCAGCAGCCAGAAGATATGTGCAGTAAAATTTTGCAGGAACTCGAAATGAAAAGGAAGGTCACATTGTATCAGAACTACGCCGTGACTTCTCCAATTGTTGTTGGCTGGTGGAATAAGAAAATTATTTTCCCAGTACAGGACTATGAGGAAAGAGAACTTGTAACCATACTTTATCACGAGTTAGTACATATCAGACAGCATATTTTGGAAATGAAAAAAATAGGGATTTTCTTAAAATTGATTTTCTGGTGTAATCCGATAATGAACAGTCTGTTACGAAATATTGATGAGTGGGGAGAAATTGCCTGTGACAGATATGTGTGTTATGAAACTGCCTATCCGTACACGGTAAAGGAATATTATACCGTTGCTGTGGATGGACTGGAACAGTCACATATCTGGATGCCGCAAATGGTAACTGGATTTAAGAAAAAGAGTAATTTTAAAAGGAGATTATTGCAAATGAAAAATTACAGAAAAGAAAAGGAAATGAAAGTTGTTGGAGGTGTTGCTTTAAGCCTTGGGCTGTGCGTTTTGTCAACAACAACTACTTTTGCAGCAGCAGAAGGATTTAAGGCTGGGTATGAGAAGGTTTTTGACGATACGAAGGTAATGGTTGAGGATGAAGGCGCAGAAGATATTGAGTATGAAGAGGATTTTATCTCTGAGAATGAAAATATAATATTTTATAACCAGAGTGGTATCAACCTTATTGATGAAAGTGGAGCAATTGATAGCACTTCATTAGAGAAAGGGGTGACGCTTATAGTGGGAACTGTATATGCAAAAAAGAATCAAGCAATTACTATAAGATTGAATATTACACCGGCAGATAAAAGTGTTCAATACGGAATAATTACATCAGGTAATAAAATGAGATATGTTAATGGTACAGGGGCATGTAGTCATGCTTTTTCGATTAGTTCTAGTGATAATTTTCAAATTTTTATCAAAAATACTAGTTCAAAAACGGTTACTATTGAAGGTGGATATATAGTTTATTAAAACAATTTGTTGCGAAAAGTTTTAAATGTTTCTTCTTAATATTTTGAAAGGAGATGATGCATTTGGAACAGGCATTAATTGAAGCTGCAACCACGCAGGGAATCTGGGTTCTTCTTTTTGTTTCGCTATTTTTGTATACGATTAAAAATAATGAAAAATTAGTGGAAAAACAGGATCAGAGAGAGGTAAATTACCAGAAACTGTTGTCTGATATGACAGAAAAATACGCAGTTGTTGAAGATATCAGAAACAGCGTGGATGAAATTCAGAAAAAAGTCGAAATGCTTTCGACAGAACAAAAAGTATAGAAAAAAGATTGTTCTATATGGAATCAAATCACTTATTATCTGATGGATAGGTAATAAGTGATTTGGATTTTAAGGAATGAGGAAGGAAGAGGATTTATCCAAATCAATGGATGGGTTTATGAAATGAATAGGATACAGCACAAAAAATGGATAGATACATTGGGAATAGGGCTGTTTATATTAACTTTGTTATATATGTGCGGTTTGACATCCAATAAAGACGAAATAGAGATTGAACAAAATGTAGTAACAGAGGACAAAATTCAACAAGAAGCAGATAATGGATTGCCAGCCGATTTTCCGAAAGATTTATTTTTTAACAGTGGAGTTGGTGGTTGGCGGACGTATTTACGATTAAACAGAGATGGCTCATTTACAGGAGAGTATTCAGATTTTAATGCATATGCAGAGGACGATTTCCCCAAAGGAACGGTAACGATATGTGAATTTGAAGGTAAGTTTACAAATATTCAGCGGATGGATCAGTATCATTATACAATGTCTTTAGAAAAATTAGAGATATTGGATATTCCGGAGATGTGGATAGAAAATGGATACAGATTTCTAAAAGAAGATGAGCCATATGGTTTGGAAAATGGTGAGAATTTTACTTTATATATGCCAGAAACGCCAATAGAACAGTTGTCGGAAGATTTTCTGAATGGCGGCATTTGAGCCATATATAAGCAGATAGCACAGAACGCCAGAACCGACATTTGCCGGAACTGGCACTTTTTTTATCTATGGACTTATTTTATAGTCCCTTTATGAGACTTTTATATACATTTTGTTGTCTAATATATGTAAGATAAAAAAAGAAGAAAAGCGACTGTCTTACATTCACTGCGCGCGTGGAGAAAAGCATTATGAAAAAACAAACAGATGATCTTGTGAAAAGAGCGAAAAGGCATGAGTCGGAAGCTTTCACAGAATTAATGCAGCTTTATATGACGGATATGTATAAAGTTGCGTATGCAATTTTGATGAATGATGAAGATGTTGCCGATGCAATCGGAGATACGATTCTGATATGCTGGGAAAAAATGAATCAATTAGTGAAGATACGGTATTTTAAAACATGGATGACAAGAATCCTCATCAACAAATGCTATGATATCAGAAAGAAAAATCAGAATATCATTTGTTTGGATGAGTACGAGGAACCAGCAGCCTGCGATGAATATAATCTGGAATTAAAAGAGGCACTCGCAGCGTTAGATGAAAAATACCGGATTATTATGATTCTTTTTTACAGCGAGGGCTATCGTATCAGAGAAATTTCTGACATTTTAAAAATTCCTGAAAGTACGGTGAAAACACGTTTACAACGTGGACGGGAAAAGCTGGAAGTTTATTATAAGGAAAAATGAGGTGAGATTCATGTCAAAAAAAGTGAGTGAAATTTTAAATAGTGATATTCAAGTGCCAGAAATCGTTCAGAAAAAAGCAGATGTCGCCTTTTCACAGATTCAATCGGAAAGGGAAACTAATATGAGTAAAAAAAATTTAAAAGTAACAAAATTGTTTGTAGCAATGGCTGCCTGTGCATCGATTATTATTGTTGCATCCACAACAAACAACTATCTCAACAGACCTCAGGAAGAAAAAGAAACAACAGTGGCTGAACATACGACAACAGAAAAAGAGAATATGTTTACCATGAAAGTAATGGCGGCACAGGCAGAAGTGACGGCACAGAAGCCTGTAGCAATCGCACAAAATGACAGGTTTGGTTATGCGATTAATGGGGACAGCGATATGAATACAGCAAGTTATAAAATTGATATGCCACTTTACTGCGAAGGTGAGAATATAGAAAGTGTAACTTACAGTATCAACAAAGGATATTTTGAAATAAGTGAAAATATTACCGATGATTTTCAGAGTGCTGTCGAGAGCGGAAAGCCATTGGATGAAAATAGCAATGGGTATCTCAATCCAATTTTTGATGATAATGGAGAAATTGCCATGCAGCAGGAAGTAAACGATTTTGTTGAATACACAGTTTCCTATGAAAATCAGCAGAAAGAAGGAGTGTGGGTAACCTTTTGTAATGATGAAATTCCGTTTTCAGATTTTGACAGTATTGTAGAACAAAAGAAAAAAACACAGGAGGAAGTGGCAGCAGCATATCAAAAACTTGTAGATGGAGTGGTTATTACCTGTACTGCAAATTATAAAGACGGCACAAAAAAAGGAGTAAAAATTAATGTTGGAGCTGCAGCGCTGACTTATGAAGAAATCGGAATGAACGTGGACGGAATGACTTTACAAATAGAAGGAGAAGATAAAGTAGCGCTTCAGCCAACAGATAAAAGAGCAGTTTTTACGTTTGAATTGCAGCCATGACAGATAAAATCAGTATTATTTTTTAACAGTGGAGCTGGTGTCTGGCGGACGTATTTGAGATTAAACAGTATTGAAAAAGATATATATTTATTTTATAATAAATAAAACTAAAAAATTAATTTCAATATTATAAATGAGGCATGAATATGAAAAAAGGTATTAGAAGATATTTCATAATCTTGATTGTAATAATAGTATGTATTGTGACATTGGTGGACTGCACCAATACTCAGACGAGACAGGAAGAAAGAACATCTGCCAGTCATTTGATTATAAATTGGGAGAATGAAGTTCAGATTTTTGATGCAGATGCAATGGAAAATACTGGAATGGTTGAAAATATAGAGACGCTTGCCTGGATTGCACCACGAGGCGGAGCCGGGATTGACACAGTGGGTATTGAACAAATACAGTCACAGAATGAATACATTGTAGAAAGCAGTCAGTATCTGAATCAGGATAAAGAAATCATTAATACCGAAGGATTTGATACATGGGTAAGGGTTGTACAGGAGCAGGTGATGCCCACAAAAGAAACATCAGAGACAGGACATGGAGACTATCTGATCTATAAGCACGGAGATAATGGATATCTGGCAATACAGTCTGGCGAAGATCGCACAAAGTGGACAGTATGGGAATTACCGGGTTATGGGGAGTGGCTGGATAAGGAAGTAGCAATGTTTATAAGAATGGTAACTGGATTGTAAAAAATTAAAAAAGAGTTTACAAAAATCAATAAATTTTCTTCTTAATTATTAGAATAATATTGGATAAGAAAGAAGTGTTCATAATTATCATTGACAACTTCCACGCAATCCCTTATACTTGGAATCACATCAAAGTCGCAGACAGATAAAGCATCTTATTTTTTCTTGTCTGCAAATCCAAAACCAATTTGAGGTGGCAGGATATAATCTAAACGTTCACAGCCGGTTCGGCACGAGATTCCATTTTGATGAAGAACAGCAATGCATATAGATTCTGAGTTTCTTGTTATATTTTTAACATAGAAAATGCTTCTTATGCGTTGAAAATCACAGCAGATTCTATTATGATAAAGGGGGAACATGATTGAACACAGAAGGAGAAAAAATCCAATGGCATCCTGCATTTGATGCGGCATTGCAGATTGAACTGGGAGAAGAGGCAAAGTACCTGACCTTTGAGCCGGAACATTTGCTTTCGAAGAAACCAATGCAGATCGATGTGTTGGTCAAAAACGAGAAGAAGGTAAAAATCAGGAAAAATATTGGAAGGATTTTCCGGCAGCATAACATTATCGAGTATAAGTCACCGGAAGATCATCTGAACATTGATGATTTTTATAAAGTCTATGGTTATACCTGTATTTACAAAACGGAAGTCGAGAAAGTGAACCAGATTCCAGCAGAAGAACTGACGATTACGTTTGTGTGTTATCATTATCCGCGGCAAATGTTACGAAATCTTCAGAATGAGAGAAATATAAATGTGAAAAATATCGAAAATGGTATCTATTATCTCTATGGAGATGCAATTCCAATACAGCTTATTATCGTACCGGAATTGTCAATCGAAAATAATTACTGGCTGAATAAACTTCGCAACAATTTGAAGTCCGGTGGAGAAATTAAATTATTTATGGAACAATATGAGAAAAACAGGGATTCAAAATTGTTCCAGGCACTAGCAGATACCGTCATGCGCGCAAACTGGAAAGAAGTGGAGGAAGAAGGAAACATGAGTGATGTAATAAAAGAAATTTTCGCAGACCAATTTCATAAATGCGAAGCGGAAGCGAGGGCACAGGGCGAAGCAGAAGGAAGAGCAGAAGGCGCAGCATCTAAAATGATCGAGCAGATCATGAAAAAGTACAAAAAAGGATGTTCTGTGGCTGAAACAGCAGATATGCTGGAAGAAAATCCGTCAGTCATTGAGCAGATTTATGATATACTTCGGCAGAACGCACCGGATTATGACGTGCAGAAAATATATCAATTACTTTTGAAAAAAAACACACAGGACAGCTTAATATAGGAGCTGTCCTGTGTGTTTTTTCAGATCTTAGATGAAAAACCTAAGAATATTAATACTTTTTTTAATATTTCTATGAAATCATCCAATAAGAGAGTGAAACAGTTTTTCTCTCCGCATTGCGGTGATTTTATGTCTGTGCCGGAGGAGTCTTTCTTCATCTGAGCGGTATCAGGTAAAGAACTGTTGCCGGATACATTGGCAGATCCGGCTGTAGAAGCAGTTTCGGAAACCGGATCAGCCACAGTATCTGTAGATGAATCATCAGTGTTTGTATTACCTGATGCCGGTGGCACAGGTGCGGATGCCGGTGGTACCGGAGCTGGTGGCGCCGGGGCAGGATCTGAAATTACAGAAAAATCCGCCGTTGCCGTTCCGGTTGTTGATTCAATGGCAATGTTGTGAGCTCCTTCGGAAAGACCGGCAAGGAAGGATGGAAGTAAAGTTATGATAGTACTTCCGGAGCGGGCAGTATAGTCTCTGTCCCTCACTAATTCAATATTATCTACCATTACCCGGACAAAGGTATCAAAGGATGCATCTGAACGAAATACTGCACCGGAGTGATTGTCTGGATTTTTGCTCACTTCTGCTTTGTCACCTTCCAGCATGACCGGTGGCTTATCAGGAACCACAGGCGGTATTTCCGGTTCCGGTTTTCCTTCAGGTGGAGTGACTGGTAATTTATCAATGACCTCACCAGCTTCTACTATGGTATGACAATCTGTACATACCAGATCACCGGTATATCCGGTTTCCTCCTGTGTTGGCTCTTTAAAGCCCTGTCGCTGGAGATTCAAATGGCATGTTGGATCTATTTCTCCGTATTCCTCCCTACATTCTTCACAGACGGCTTTTTTCGTGCAGGTCGCCTGTCCACCGGAATGGACATGTTGTTCCATTTCCCCTTCGATTTGAAAGGTAAGGACTTCCCCTTCTATAGCAGTGACAGTCACTTTGAGTTTGTCTGTAACCTGAAGCGAATCATTTAAGCCAAGGGCTGCATCAGATTTAGTGGATTGTGTACCGCCCATAACTTCCAGTGCCCAATTTCCCGGTTTTCCATTTAGATTGCTTGGAAAGCGGATGTCAGGTTGTGCAAGATAACAGACTAAACCGGATTTTATGTTTGATGTTTCTGAATTGGTCAGCTGCTTCTCTGACTTATCATATTTGCTGCCATCTGTTGAGAAGTTTCTGTATTCCAGATACAGTGTCCTGTTCAGTTCCGGAATGCCTGCTTTATATCCGATACAGTCGTCAGTACCGGTGGCTGTGCCGCTGAGCTTTACTTTGTATTTACCCGGTTCTGTGATCGTCTTTAGAGTACTATGGTCTGTCCATCCCAGAGCCTCTTTTTCTTTGATCGAAAGTCCCTGTGGAACAGGTGAGATGGCATTTGCCATGGCAGACATGAAATAAACCGGCGTTTGATTTGACGAATTGTATAAATCCAGCAGACCAAATATATGCCCCATTTCATGGATCGGAGACTTCAATGAAACGATCGGTTTTTGATCATTGTTTGCCATATACAGAGTTGAGTAGTTATTTATGACCTGTACATAATATTGGCTTTGAAGCATCCTGCCATCGCCAAGATTGATCTCCACATAGTCTGCATAATCCTTATAGTTCCAAAGCGGATCAGAGCGGTTTATCACAATATTTTGTGTCGTGTTTTTATAGATAACAGTAATGGAATCGATCTTTCCATCCCGGTTTTTGTCAAGATCCTCATAAGAATATGTCTTGCTGCCATCGTAATTCGTAATGGTGTTTCCATTCTGGATCGCTTTGTTTATGGCAGCAGACCAATCGGTGCGCAGTTCGTACATGCGGTAGGCTTTTTCTTTACTCGTTTTATAACCGATTTCATTATCATTGCTGTAACTGGCATAGTATCCGCGTTCATGTTTTAACTGCAGGGAACCGCCGTTATCAAACAGATAAAGACTATTCATGCGCAATTTGTCTGAGGACGCATTCCGGTAGTAATCGCCCACGGAATAATAGGCAGTGTTATAGGAATTGTCTATGATCTCCCGCACAGAGACACCTTGATAAATATCATTCACAAATTCATTCTCATCTGCAAATCTGGCAAATACGATTAAATTTGTAAAGTTTGAATCGGAAGTCTGTTCTGTATTCCCGGCAGCTGCGCCCTTTACGGACAGAGAGCTAAAACCGACATTTAGCAACAGACACATGGATATCAGCAATCCGAAAAATGTACATATTTTTTTCATACATATTCTCCTGTTTGTCGTTGAATGTTGCATAGGTTTTTATAGTTTCTGGAAAAAAGGCGTAGAGCCGTTTTTTATTTCTTAAAATTCGCTCTTTTTCTTAAAGTTGGATCCAAAATTCTCTTACGGATACGAAGAGATTTCGGAGTAACCTCCAATAACTCGTCGACATCGATGAAGTCAAGTGCCTGCTCTAAGCTTAAAATCTTAGGCGGAACTAAAGTCAATGCTTCGTCAGCGGAAGAGGAACGTGTATTGGTAAGGTGTTTCTTCTTACAAACGTTTAATTCGATATCCTCGTTTCTGGAGCAGGAACCGATGACCATACCTGCATATACTTTTTCACCAGGTCCGATGAATAAAGTACCGCGATCCTGTGCAGAGAACAGACCGTAAGTGACGGATTCACCGGATTCGAATGCGATCAGCGAACCAAGCTGACGGTAAGCAATATCTCCGCGGTAAGTATCATAGCCATTGAAAATGGTGTTGATAATACCATTACCTCTGGTATCGGTCATAAATTCGCCTCTGTAACCGATCAGACCGCGGGATGGGATATTGAACTCAAGTCTTGTATATCCGCCGGTCAGAGGTTTCATATTGATCATTTCACCTTTGCGCTGGCTTAACTTGTCGATAACAGCACCGGTATACTCATCCGGAACATCGACATAGGCAAGTTCCATAGGTTCTAATTTCTTGCCGTTTTCGTCTGTGTGATATAATACTTCAGCCTTACTTACGGCAAACTCATATCCCTCACGACGCATATTTTCAATCAATACAGATAAATGTAATTCGCCGCGGCCCGATACTTTGTAGCTGTCCGGGGAATCGGTCTCCTCTACACGAAGGGAAACGTCTGTATTTAACTCGCGGAATAAACGGTCTCTTAAGTGGCGGGAAGTGATAAACTTTCCTTCCTGACCTGCCAATGGACTGTCATTTACGATGAAGTTCATGGAAAGAGTCGGCTCGGAGATCTTCTGGAATGGGATCGCAACCGGGTTCTCCACAGAACAGATCGTATCACCGATGTGAATATCAGCAATACCGGAAATTGCAACGATGGAACCAATATTTGCTTCTTCGACATCTACTTTATTTAATCCGTCAAATTCATATAATTTGCTGATGCGGACTTTTTTCTTTTTGTCAGGATCGTGATGGTTGACTACGACCGCTTCCTGATTTACTTTCAGGGAACCATTGTCGATCTTACCGATACCGATACGTCCAACGTATTCATTGTAATCAATGGTACTGATCAGTACCTGTGTCGGTGCTTCAGGATCACCTTCCGGAGCAGGAATGTAATCTAAAATGGTTTCAAATAATGGTGTCATATCTTTTTTGTTGTTTACAAGGTCGTGGATTTCACGAACGGCATAACCGTCTCTTGCGGAAGCAAAAAGGAATGGGCAGTCTAACTGCTCGTCAGAGGCATCCAGATCCATAAATAACTCTAATACTTCGTCCACAACTTCGTTTGGACGGGCTTCCGGGCGGTCTACTTTATTGACACAGACGATAACCGGGAGTTTTAAATCCAGAGCTTTCATCAAAACGAATTTGGTCTGAGGCATAACACCTTCAAATGCGTCAACGACAAGGATAACACCGTTTACCATTTTAAGGACACGCTCTACCTCGCCACCGAAATCGGCGTGGCCAGGAGTGTCGATGATGTTGATCTTTGTTCCTTTGTAAGTGATCGCTGTATTTTTGGAGAGGATTGTGATACCACGTTCCTTCTCAATATCGTTGGAGTCCATGACACGTTCAGCAACTTCCTGATTCTCACGGAATACACCACTCTGTTTTAAAAGTTCATCGACCAGTGTTGTTTTGCCATGGTCAACGTGGGCGATGATTGCTATGTTACGTACGTCTTCACGTTTCTGCTTCATAAAAAATCTCTCTTTCTTCTGTGCGGAAAAGAAATTATCTGGAAATAAATCCTGTCTTTTCCTATTAATATAGCTTATAAATTAACTCGAACCCATATATTCTATCACAATTTTATGAGAACGCAAGTAGGCAGCAATATTTTTTTTCAAAACAATATAAAAAACTTATCGACAAGTTACACGAAATTTTTTCTGGAAGGAAATGGTAAAACCATAGTTGTCAGGCAAATCACCGGTCGATTCCGGTGATAAGAGGAAGGGAGAAAAATTCATGGCAGATAAAATTTTTGAAAATAACCAGGTGTCAATTGTGGGAGAGATTGTTTCTGATTTCAGATTCAGCCACGAAGTGTATGGAGAGGGCTTTTATGTGGTAGATGTCGCAGTCAACCGGCTGAGCAATTTTATGGATTACATACCACTGATGATCTCAGAACGGCTCATTGACGTGAATGAGGACTATATTGGTCAGACCATATATGTTATGGGACAGTTCCGGTCATTCAACCGGCATGAGGAAAAAAAGAACCGTCTTGTTTTATCCGTTTTTGTAAGGGAACTGGAATTGTTAGATGAGATCGATGAGGATGTCAAGACGAACCAGATTTTTCTGGATGGCTACATCTGCAAAGATCCGATTTACCGGAAAACACCGCTTGGAAGAGAGATTGCAGACCTTTTGATCGCAGTGAACCGCTCTTATGGAAAATCGGATTATATTCCATGTATCTGCTGGGGAAGAAATGCAAGGTTTGCATCCGGTTTTGAAGTCGGTGGGCATGTTCAGGTATGGGGACGTATCCAGAGCAGGGAGTATGTGAAGAAACTGAGCGAGACAGAGACGGAAAAGCGTGTGGCATATGAAGTTTCCGTGAGCAAAGTGGAATTTATCGAAGACGAAGAGTAGATGTTAACAGGGAAATCATTCCTGAGAGTAGATATTGATAGGGAAATCGTGCATTGACAATGGAATAAGATGGTGTTATGATTTACGCAATGAAAATATTGCTTGGTAGAGGTCGCGTGCTTTATGAGTCGCTTTTTGGATGTGTCAGGAACAGTTGATAAGAAGCAAAAGGAAAGTACGCCGAAAGGGTATGCAGCCTGAAGGCATATTACTTGGGCATAAAGTGAAGAACTTTATGACTGTCATCTGAATGGAGATCATTTGAGATGGGGAGCTATCAGATTCTAGGCAGATTTGCAAAGATGCAGAATGCGTATAATATTAGAATTTTGAGACCGGCTCGTCAGCCGGTCTTTTTTTACTTTACTGTAGCAACATTTTTAACAAAAAAAATTGCAGTGCGTATAATGGCGATAGGAGGAGAATGCAATGTCTATTTTTAAAGGAGCAGGTGTAGCAATCGTCACACCGATGAAAGAAAATGAAGAAGTCAATTACGAAAAGTTACAGGAACTGATCGAATGGCAGATCGACCAGGGAACAGATGCAATCATCATTGCAGGAACGACAGGAGAGAGTTCCACACTGACCATGGAAGAGCACAGTAAAGTGATCAAAGCAGCAGTAGAATTTGCAAAACACCGTGTACCAGTTGTGGCTGGTTCCGGTTCTAACTGCACAAGAGAAGCAATTTATCTGACACAGGAAGCAGAGGAAGCAGGAGCGGACGGAATCCTTGCAGTGACACCTTATTATAATAAATGTACACAGGGCGGTCTGGTACGTTATTATTCTGAAATTGCAGAGTGTACAAAGTTACCGATCATCATGTATAATGTACCTGGAAGAACCGGATGCAATATTCTTCCGGAGACAGCAGCAAAGATTTTTAAGGAAGTTGAAAATGTAGTAGCAATCAAAGAGGCGACAGGAAGTGTTGCACAGGCATCACAGTTAATGTATCTGACCGATGGCAGGATCGACCTTTATTCCGGCGAGGATGGAATTGTAGTTCCGCTTATGGCGATCGGTGCGATCGGAGTGATCTCTGTATGGTCAAATGTTGCACCTGCCAAAGTACATGGCATGTGCCAGAGTTTCTTTGACGGAGACTTACAGACTGCAATGAAGATACAGAGAGAGGCACAGCCGCTTGTCAGTGCATTATTCTCAGAGGTCAACCCGATTCCGGTGAAGAAAGCGTTAAACCTCATGGGAAGAGAAGTTGGAACACTTCGTTCTCCTTTGACGGAGATGACCGATGCAAATGCAGCCGTTTTGGCAGATGCAATGAAAGCATATGGCATTCTGGATTAATATAATGGAATGTACGCTTGGCGAGTATTCTATTATCATGAAAAATTGGAGCTGTTTCACAGCTCCTTTTTATGTATTATAATATTGTATAACTGCGAAACTCATGTAAAATGTAAATTTAGAATATGAAGATGAAACAAAAGCTTGAGAAAACACTGGGGAGCCGCCGGTTCTTGCTTGGCAGACATGGCGTTAGCTATGGCTGGCATGCTAGTACCGTTGCGAGCGACACGTAGCGAAAGCGTGTTTTCGAAAATTTTGTTTTATCTTCATATCCGTTCATTGTATAAAGTTGAGTTTCGCAATTCACTATATATCAAAAAACAACGAAGATACGAAAGGCAGGACTTAGGATTATGACAAAAGTAATTATGCATGGATGCAATGGAAAAATGGGACAGACGATCACGGCGATGTGCAAGGATGATCCGGAAATTGAGATCGTGGCAGGCATAGATCTGTATGACGGGATCAAAAATGATTATCCGGTATTTCCGAATATCTCCGTCTGCGACGTGAAGGCAGATGCAGTGATTGATTTCTCAAATGCAAAGGCAGTGGATGATCTGCTCATCTACTGTGAGGAAAAACAGGTGCCGGTTGTATTGTGCACGACCGGTTTGTCCGAGGAACAACTCGCAAAAGTAAAACAGGTCAGCGGACATGTGGCAGTTTTAAAATCAGCCAATATGTCACTCGGCATCAATATGCTGATGGAACTTTTGAAAAAGGCGGCTTTAACGCTCGCACCGGCAGGTTTCGATATGGAGATCGTGGAGAAACACCACAATCAGAAATTGGATGCACCGAGCGGAACGGCTCTCGCTCTGGCAGACTCCATGAATGAGGCTTTGAATGAGAAATATGCCTATGTTTATGACAGAAGCCGGGAGAGAAAGAAGAGAGAAAAATATGAGATCGGAATTTCCGCAGTGCGCGGTGGAAATATCGTGGGAGAGCATGAAGTGATCTTTGCAGGACAGGACGAAGTGATCGAATTTAAGCACACGGCATATTCCAAGGCAGTTTTTGCCAAGGGAGCGGTGCAGGCGGCAAAATTTCTTGCAGGAAAGCCGGCAGGATTTTATGATATGAGCGATGTCATTCAGGCGCAATGATGAATGAAGTATAAATCAGTACACAGAATAAAAACAGGATGGTGACGGATGGAACAGACCGATTTACGTTATTTAAAAAGTCTTGCAAAGCAGTATCCGACCGTGGCGGCGGCCGCCACAGAGATTATCAATTTACAGGCGATCTTAAGCCTGCCGAAGGGAACGGAACATTTTATCACGGATATCCACGGAGAATATGATCAGTTTCAACATGTATTAAAGAACGGTTCCGGGGCGATCAAGAGAAAGATTGAGGATGAGTTCGGGAATGCCATCAGTCAGGCAGAAAAGAAATCGATCGCCACACTGATCTATTACCCGGAACAGAAGATGGAGCAGGTGATAAAGACCGAGGAGAACATGGAGGACTGGTACAAGGTCACATTGTACCGCCTGATAAGGATCTGCAAAGGAGCGTCTTCTAAGTACACCCGTTCCAAGGTGCGCAAGGCGCTTCCGAAAGATTTTGCCTATGTGATCGAGGAACTTCTGACCGGAAGACCGGATGTATCCGATCAGGAGGCATATTATAATGAAATCATCCATTCAGTGATCCGGACAGGCAGGGCAGCAGAACTTGTGGTGGCATTCTGTAACCTTATCCGCAGACTTGTAGTGGATCATCTGCATGTTGTCGGCGATATTTTTGACAGAGGACCGTATCCAAACCTTATTATGGATACATTAATGTCACATCATTCCGTGGATATCCAGTGGGGGAACCATGATATCTCGTGGATGGGTGCAGCAGCGGGCAATCAGGCGCTGATCTGCAACGTGATCCGCATCTCCGCAAAATACGGCAATCTGAATCTGCTCGAGGATGGATATGGGATCAATCTGGTGCCGCTTGCGAGACTGGCAATGAACCGTTATGACAAAGATCCATGCAGCTGTTTTAAGCTGGATTACCGGGAAGAGGAATATGATGTCCGGGATGCAATGCTCGATGAGAAAATGCACAAGGCGATCGCCATCATGCAGTTTAAGCTGGAAGGACAGATGATCGTGGGACACCCGGAATTTGGAATGGAGAACCGTTTGCTGCTCGATAAGATAGACCCCGCAGCCGGTACAGTCCTGATCGAAGGGAAGAAATATCCGCTCCGGGATCTGAATTTTCCAACCATTGACTGGGAACATCCGTATGAGCTTTCGGCGGATGAGGCAGATGTGATGGAACGTCTGACTGCCGCATTTTTAAATTGTGAAAAATTACAGAGACAGGTGCGTTTTCTTTTTACCAAGGGAAGCCTGTATCATGTATACAATGGAAATCTTCTGTATCACGGCTGTGTGCCGCTGAATGAGGATGGCTCTTTTACCAAAGTCAATATTTACGGCACGGAATATGCCGGAAAAGCGTTGTACGATGTGTTAGAAAGCTACGCCAGAAAAGGTTATTACGCCATTGACCCGGAAGAGAAGAAAAAGGGATCAGACATTCTCTGGTTTATCTGGGAAAATAAAAATTCACCGGTGTTTGGCAAAGATAAGATGACAACGTTCGAGCGGTATTTTGTGGCAGAGAAAGCGACACATGTGGAACCGAAAAATCCGTATTACCGGCTGCTGGAAAAAGAAGAGATCGTAAATGCGATCCTCGCAGAGTTCGGACTATCCGGCCAGGAGGCGCATATTGTCAATGGACATATCCCGATCGAGGCAAAAAAAGGAGAGTCCCCGGTGAAGTGCGGGGGCAAGCTTCTCATCATAGATGGCGGCTTTTCCAAGGCTTATCAGCCAAAGACCGGAATTGCCGGGTACACATTGATCTACAATTCATATGGACTTGTGCTGGCGGCGCATGAGCCTTTTGAATCCGTGGAAAAGGCAGTTTCGGATGGAAATGATATTGTATCACATACGATTCTGGTGCAGCATGTTGTGAGACGGAAAACGGTTGCAGACACAGATAATGGAAAAGTGATGCGGGAAAATATCCGTGATCTTGAAAATTTACTTCAGGCATATCGTGAAGGAACGATTGTAGAAAATCCTTAAAAGTGTTATACTACATTTATCTTACCATAATTTACCAGAGTAACGTATGGTCTGGAATAATATGATACCAAAGAAGGGAGTTTCTTATGAAAAAGAAAGTAATACAGATTTTATCCATTGCATTGTGCATGGTGCTGCTGTCCGGAAGCACTGTCACGGCAAATGCAGCAAAGAAATCATCGAATACAGGTGCATATCAGGCAGTATTTGATGCAGAATATTATTATAATTCCAACCCGGATCTTCAGGCGGCGTTTGGATATGATGCACAGAAGTTGTTCAATCATTTTGTATCTTCCGGCATTTATGAGGGAAGATCAGGCTGCGCTAATTTCAATGTTGCAATTTACAGAGCCAATTACCCGGATCTTCAGGCAGCATTCGGCAATGACCTTGCATCCTACTGTGCCCATTATGCGGCAAACGGTGCAGCAGAGGGAAGAAATGCAACGACACTGATCTCGGCTGGAGAGGGAGCACATGCAGCGATTGTCCGTGGTTCCTGCACAACAAAGTTTGATCCGAGAGCTTCCAGAGCAACCAACATTGCAGTGGCAGCTTCCAGAATCAACGGTGTAGTCATTCAGCCAGGGGAAGAGTTTTCCTTTAACAGAACGATCTTACCAAGAACGGCAGCAAACGGTTATGTGGAAGCGCCAATTTATGTGAGTGGTAAACATTCCACAGGAACAGGCGGAGGTATCTGTCAGGTATCTTCTACCATGTATTCTGCAATGTTAAACGGAGGAATCCCGGCGACTGAGCGTCACCCACATTCTCTCCCGGTTCCATATCTTCCAGAAGGCAGAGATGCGACAATTGCAGGTAATTATTACGACTTAAGATTTGTGAATATTTATAATACGCCATTGCAGATTTCAGCAGTAGCAGATTTAAGAACCGGTACAGTCAGTGTGACATTGATCCAGCAGTAATTTTTAAGAAAAATAAGAACAGCAAAATACGAAACTTAAGTATATTAGGTTTCGTATTTTGTTTTCACGGAAAAGGGGGATTACGATGAACGGAAAAAAAGTTATGTTAACAATCCAGGGGGAGAAAAAAGAGTATCCGGCAGGAACAAGTTTTTTGCGCATTGCGCAGGATTACAGCGATGCGTATCAGGATGATATTGTTCTGGTATTGTACAATAGGAGACTGCGGGAATTAAATAAGTGTGCAGATGGAGACGGAACCGTAGAATTTCTCACAACCGCAGACAAGACAGGGAAAAAGGCGTACCGCAGAAGCGTGACACTTTTAATGCAGAAGGCAGTCTATAATCTCTGGGGAAAAGGGAATATATCGGTGCGTGTAAAATACTCCATCGGACAGGGAAATTACTGTGAACTTGTGAAGTGGGAGAATGATACAGAGGAAGTTGTGAAAGTATCTGGGACAGAAATCAATAAATTAAAGAATGAGATGTATCAGATGGTAGTTTCCGATATTGAGATCCACAAGGAGAGTATCAATACGGATGACGCCGTGACACTGTTTCATGACCTTGGAATGACAGACAAGGAAAAACTGTTCCGTTACCGGAGAAGTTCCAGAGTCAATATTTATGAACTCGATCATTACATGGATTATTTTTACGGATTTATGGTGCCATCGACCGGATATCTGCGCTATTATGATGTGATCCCTTATGCGGATGGATTTATGCTTCAGTTCCCGGATAAAAATACGAGAGAGGTCGCACCGTTTGTTCCGGCAGAAAAACTGTTCCACACGTTAAAGACATCCAGAGACTGGGGAAAAATGCTTGAGATCGATACGATCGGAGCCTTAAATGATGCGATCGCAGCCGGAAAAACACAGCAGATGATACTGACGCAGGAAGCCCTGTTTGAGGAGCGTATCGGAAGGCTTGCCGAGGAGATTATTTCAGCAAAAGACCGGAAATTCATTATGATCGCAGGACCATCCTCCTCAGGAAAAACGACTTTTTCACACAGGCTGTCCATTCAGCTGGCTGCAAAAGGACTGAATCCGCATCCATTTCCACTGGATGATTATTATAAGAACCGGGATATCTGTCCAAGGGATGAGAACGGCGAACTGGATCTTGAATGTCTGGATGCGCTGGATGTGGAATTATTCAACCATGATATGAATGAACTGCTGGCAGGAAAAACAGTCAATCTTCCTATTTTTAATTTCAAGACGGGAAGAAGGGAATATAAAGATAAGCTTATGACACTGGGAAAGGATGATGTGTTAGTCATCGAGGGAATCCATGGCCTGAACGATAAGTTGTCCTATTCCCTGCCGATCGAGAGCAAGTTTAAGATTTATATCAGTGCGCTGACGCAGTTGAATATTGATGAACATAACTGTCTGCCGACGACTGACGGAAGACTGATCCGACGGATCGTCCGCGATGCACGGACACGCGGAACCTCTGCAAAAGAGACCATCGCCATGTGGGATTCCGTGCGCAGAGGAGAAGAAAAGTATATTTTCCCATTTCAGGAAGGTGCAGATGTGATGTTTAACTCCGCGCTCATCTACGAACTGGCGGTTCTTAAAATGTATGCGGAACCATTGCTTTTTGCCATTGACAAAGACTGCCAGGAATATTTAGAGGCAAAGCGTCTGCTGAAATTCCTGGACTATTTCCTTCCAATGCCGAGCGATGGGATCAACCAGAATTCCATTCTGCGTGAATTTATCGGCGGAAGTTGTTTCAATGTATAAATACAATTGAAAAAATTTTCTTGCGAAAAAAATTTTCTTGCGAAAAAAATTTTCTTGCGAAAATTAAAGGAATAGTGTATATTAAGGAGCGTCGCAAAGTTTTTGCGGCGTTCTTTCAGTTTTTAAAATAAGTAGGACAAATGATCGCGGCTGCAAGTGTCGAAAGACCGCAGGTGAGGAAAGTCCGGGCTTCACAGGGCAGAATGCCGGATAACGTCCGGTGGAGGCGACTCCAAGGAAAGTGCAACAGAAATATACCGCCGATTCTGGCTTGACCAGAATCTGGTAAGGGTGGAAGGGCAGTGTAAGAGACTACCGCCTTTCTGGTAACAGGAGGGGCATATGTAAACCCCATTCGAAGCAAGACCGAACAAAAGCGTTGACGTGGCCCGCCAGCTTTAGGTAGGTCGCTTGAAATGGCTGGCAACAGTCATTCTAGAAAGATGATCATTCGTGTCTGCATTTGCAGACGGACATAACCCGGCTTATCGTCCTGCTTATTTTAGATAGAGAAGATGTCAGCTGACATCTTTTTTTTTATGCCGGATTGTTGTATGATGGTGTAAGTGTAGAAACTATCATTGCGCCTGCAAAAAGAGCAACGCAATGTGTATACAAAAAAATCGTGGCAATCATATACAGAAGAAAGTTGAGGACGATCATGCAGAGTGATACTACCGGATTTTTACAGGAATTTCATAAGATATTAGAAGAGGCAGGAAAAAAAGGAGCTTCCGATATCCATTATGTGCCGAAAGAGCAGCTGCTGCTCCGGATAGATGGAAGGCTTGTGGATATGACAGAGGAATGGAACGTGTCTTTTTCCATGGAGGAACTCATAGAGGAATTGCTGGACAAAAAACAGCAGAAAACATTCGAAGAAAATGGAGAGGTCGAATTTTCCTGCCCGGTTTTCAATAGGCGTGTCCGCGTGAATCTGTTCCGGCAGAGTGGAACGTGCGCAATGTCTGTCCGTCTGTTTGCAGAGAAGATCCCGACACCGCAGATGCTTGGTCTTCCGGAGTCGGCAGTGCAGATGGCTGGGAAGAGAAGAGGGCTCATTCTTGTGACAGGTGCATCCGGCAGTGGAAGGACAACAACGATGGCGTCGATGATCGACCATATTGCTTCTAATTATGAGCGGTCGATCCTGACACTGGAAAAACCGGCAGAGTATCTTTTCCGGAGCGGAAAGTCCATGGTGCTGCAGCGGGAGATCGGCATTGACAGCCGGTCTTATGAAGCAGGATTAAAAGCTGCGTTAAAACAGGATATGGATGTCATTCTGATCAGTGAGATGGAAGATCTGGATACGGTTTCACTTGCGCTGACTGCGGCGGAGATGGGACATCTTGTGATTGCCGCACTTCCGACCCAAAATGCGGTGACTTCCATCGAACGGATCGTGGAATGTTTCCCGGATCACAGGCAGCATCAGATCCGTTCACAGCTTTCGGATGTACTGGCAGGCGTTATTTCCCAGCAGCTTCTTCCGAGACTGGATGGAGGCGGACGTGTGGCGGCGTTTGAAGTTCTTTTGGCAAATCAGGAGATAAAAAGCCTGATAAAGGAACAGAAGTATTTCCAGATACCGTCCGTGATGCGCAGCTGCAGAAAAGAGGGAATGGTCTCCATGGACGATGCCGTGTACGACCTTTATATGAAGAGTATGATCGACTCGGATACTGCTGTCTGCTATGCACAGGATGGTGTGGGCATGCGTCAGAAAGTACAGTTATTTTAAATTATTATAGAAATCTAAAATGTTTCTTAAAAGACAATAGGTGTGTTGACGCGATTTCCTTTGAAGCGTAACATAAAATCACTTGATAGGAGGTCGGAACAATGAGGGAGAAAATACAGCGTTTTATGATTGGAAGATATGGGGCGGATGAACTGGCAAAAGCACAGAGCATTGCTGCACTGGTATTGCTTTTTTTGTCGATGTTCAGCCGTCTTGGCATTTTTTACTGGCTGGCGATCGCGCTGATGATCTATTCCACATGGAGAATGTTCTCGAAGAATATTTCCGCAAGATATGCAGAAAATCAGAAATATCTCAACTACAGATATCAGATGGCTGTGAAGTGGAACCGGTTCAAAAAGCATCTGGCACAGAGAAAAAACTACAGATTTTACAAATGTCCGCAATGTAAACAGAAAGTGAGAGTGCCAAAAGGCAGAGGAAAAATCTGCATCACCTGTCCAAAATGCCGGACAGAATTTGTGAAAAAAAGTTGAAAATAAAAGGAGATTTTTCCATTGTTTGGTTATATCAATATCAATCAAAAAGAATTATCGGAAGAAAGTAAAAAAATATATCAGGCATATTACTGCGGACTCTGCCAGAAACTCAAAACAAACTGTGGCACAAAAGGGCAGATGCTGTTAAGTTATGATCTGACATTTCTGATCGTTCTGCTGACCGGGCTGTATGAACTGGAGAACACCGAGACAGAGTTTACCTGTCCGCTGCACCCGACGAAGAAACGGACGGCTTACATCAATGAGGCGACAGAGTATGCCGCAGACATGAACCTGATCCTGGCATACCAGAATCTTTTAGATGACTGGAAGGACGAGAAATCCTACACGAAAAAAGCGTTTGTAAAAATCCTCGATAAGGATTATACTCGTATCGTGTCAAAATATCCAAGACAGGTAAGGGCTTTGGAAGAATTCATGCGTAAGACAGCGGAAGCAGAGATGAACAAAGAGACGAATCTCGATCTTGTGGCAGGTCTTACCGGTGAGATGCTTGGAGAGATCATGTGCTGGCGGGAGGATGAGTGGCAGGAGGAGATGCGTACCCTTGGATTTTATATGGGTAAGTTTATTTATCTGATGGACGCATACGAGGACTATGAAGCAGACCAGAAGAAGAACTGCTATAATCCGCTTGTATACATGGAAAAAGAAAATGATCAGGAATTTGATACATTCTGTAAATTGCTGCTGACGAGCATGATGTCGGAATGTGCCAAGTCATTCGAGCGTCTGCCGATTTTACTGCATGCGGATATTTTGCGGAATATTCTCTACTCAGGTGTATGGAGCAGATATGAATACTTACAGCTTAGAAAAAAGAAGCTGGAAGAGAAAAAGACGAAGAGAAAAAAAGAAGACAGGAAAAAGTAACAGGAGAATTATATGATGAATCCATATCAGGTGCTCGGTATTTCACCGGGTGCCTCGGATGATGAGATAAAAAAAGCATATCGGGCTTTAAGCCGTAAATATCACCCGGATGCTAATATTAACAATCCGAATAAGGCACAGGCTGAGGAGAAGTTTAAGGAAGTACAGCAGGCCTATGACCAGATCATGAAGGAAAAACAGTCGGGCGGAAGCTTTGGTGGAAGTTATGGATATAACACCTCCTCCGCAGGTGGTGGAAGCTATCGGTACAATTACAGTGGAAATCAGGGATACAGAACAGCGAATGACTCCCCACAGATGCAGGCGGCTGCAAATTATATCGCAAACCGCTGTTATGCGGAAGCACTCAATGTTTTGAATGGTATTCCATTTGCAGAGCGCAGCGCACGATGGTACTACTATAGTGCAATGGCAAATCAGGGAGCCGGCAATAATATCGTTGCAAAACAGCATGCGGGCAGGGCTGTCGAGATGGAGCCAAGTAATTTTGAATACCGTCAGTTTTTACAACATCTGGAATTTGGAGGTACATGGTACACCAGCATGGGTGATAATTATGACAGACCATATTCCAGTTCCGGAAGCTGGTGCTTAAGCCTCCTGTTTTTGAATATGCTGTGCAACTGCTGTTGTCTGCGGCCATTCTGAGAATCATTTTTTACAAAGATTATGAAATATGCGATATAAAATAGTCCCCATAAAAGGGGACTTTTTTATGCCGTATTTTTATCTGCGGTTTGGATTGGTATATTTTTCTTCGCAGTATTTGCAGCGGTAAACTTCTTTTGCCTCATCGGTGAGAAGGAAGATCTGGTCGAGTTCCTGCTCGATGGAAGTGATGCAGCGTGGGTTTTTGCACCGGATGACATTTTTTACCTGTTTTGGCATGTGAAGCTCCTTTTTCTCTACGATCTTGGAATCCTTGATCACATTGACCGTGATGTTGTGGTCAATGAATCCGAGAATATCTAAGTCTAATGCCTCAATCGGACATTCCACTTTTAAAATGTCTTTTTTGCCCATCTTATTGCTCTTTGCATTCTTAATGATGGCAACGGTGCAGTCTAACTGGTCTAATTTCAGATCATGATAAATCTGAAGGCTCATTCCCGCCTGGATATGGTCTAAGACGAAACCTTCCTGAATACCACTAATATTTAACATGTGTACTCCTATCTGTGACATTGTCACGCGAAAACGATTTGGTTTGTATTTTATATATAAAAAATGAAACAATACTATAATATAGAATTTTGTATTTTGTAAAAAAGATTGGATAATTTTGAAACTCGTAGAAAATTTTGTTAAATCTTCCCAATCTTCACAATGTAAATTAGAGTTTCAAAATTATCAGTTTATATACATATTAGAGTTTCGTAGTATCAATTCCAAGCAGCGTAAGAATTAAAGCCATCCTTACATAGACGCCGTACTGCGCCTGACGGAAGTAGGCAGCTCTTGGATCATCATCCACTTCGACAGAGATCTCATTGACACGAGGGAGTGGGTGAAGCACTAACATATCGTCTTTTGCAAGATCCATTTTAGCTTTGGTCAGAATATAGAAATTCTTCAAACGCACGTAGTCTTCTTCGTTGAAGAAACGTTCCTTCTGTACACGTGTCATATATAAAATATCAAGATCCGGCATTGCATCTTCTAAGCGTTCCACCTCTTCAAATGGAATATTGTTGGCTCTCAATACATCTTCGCGGATATAGCTTGGAATCTTTAACTCTTCCGGTGAGATGAGTACGAACCTGATCCCAGGGTAACGGATGAGAGCATTGATCAGTGAATGTACGGTCCGTCCGAATTTTAAGTCGCCACAGAGACCAATCGTCATGTTGGACAGTCTGCCCTTTAAAGACCGGATCGTCAATAAGTCCGTCAATGTCTGGGTAGGATGCTGATGACCACCGTCGCCGGCATTAATTACTGGAATTCGGGATTTTTGGGAGGCTACAAGAGGTGCACCTTCCTTTGGATGACGCATAGCACAGATATCTGCGTAACAGGAAATAATCCGGATCGTATCAGAAACACTTTCACCTTTGGATGCGGAAGAACAACTCGCATCGGAAAAACCTAAAACAGAACCACCAAGATTTAACATGGCAGCTTCAAAACTAAGTCTTGTTCGTGTACTTGGCTCATAAAAACATGTTGCAAGCTTTTTGCCATCACATGCATGGGCATACTTGCCAGGAAACTTCTCGATATCATTTGCAAGGTCTAAGAGTTTGTCTAACTCTTCGACGGAGAAGTCTAATGGACTCATTAAATGACGCATATAAACCTCCTTATAAATACCTGCTCTTTTATAAGAAATAGTGATATTTCTCTCAGGCATTTTTACTATCATATAATAATCATTTTCCAAATTCAAGAGAAAAATTATTTACGTTATATTGGTACAAAATAATAAAATTTTCAGAATTTTTTGGGCGGCAGCTGGCTTTTTATATTGCAGTTTGAAAGCAAAAAAGCTATAATCAAATAATCATGAGGATGAAAAGCAATCCGGAGAAAAAAAGGAGTATCATATGGCTGAAGATATCAGGACAATGCATGAAGAAGACGAGGATGAAGTAAAATACTGTGAGCGGAAGAGATTATTATTTTTCGGTCTGCCATGGACGTTTACAAAGTATACGATCACACCAAGCATGCTGACGATCGATCAAGGTCTGTTAAAGACGGAAGAAAATGACTGTTACATGTATAAGGTACAGGATGTGAAGCTGACAACGACACTGTTGGAGCGCATTTTCGGGCTCGGAACGATCACCTGCTACACCGGGGATGTCACGAATGCGGAACTGAAACTGATCCACATCAGAAAGTCAAAGGAAGTCAAAAATTATCTTTTGAAAGCATCAGAAGCGGCACGTATGAAACGCCGCACATTAAATACACTAGACATTGGAGCTGCGCAGGATCTGTCGGATGCTCTGGATTCATGATCTAAAACTTACTTAGAGAGGATTTTCTCAAAAATCAGTCCGGCAGCCATCCATACCGGCGCATAGTCAAGACGGATGACACCATTTATGTTTGTGGGAGCATTGCTGTAATCCCAGGGACATAGATGGTGTTTTTTTAACAGGGAACCACTTAAGTACTCAAAACAGAAAATACCTGTGGAATAGATAAAGCCCCGGAAGAGAGCAGGGATTTTTTTAAAGTATCTGTACAGCGGTTTGATGATACATGCCATGCCGTAAATGGGAAACATCCAGACGGAAGTCTGCCCGATCAGGCGCAGGTCATGCCGGCTGCAATTGCCAATGGAGGTAAAAAGAATTTCAAGGCACCAGCCCGTGAGTCCGCATATAAAAAAGTTTCGCCGCATAATAAAAGTCTCCTGTTTTTTTATATAATATGTCACAGATCCATTGATTTCATACATGGAATCGAATGGGACAACTTGTAAAATCCGCCCTCTTGTCATATAATAAAAAAAGTACATTCTGCCATTAGGCAGGGGAGCGGTATGCAATTATTACGCAGTCTGTTAAAACAGATTTCATACGAAAGTGTAAGGGGAGACGATGACCGGAAGATAACGGATATCTGTTGTCATTCTGAAAAAGTAAAAGAAGGCTCCCTTTTTGTTTGCATAAATGGATACCGGAACAACGGTCATGAATATGTGCCACAGGCGGTGGAACACGGTGCAGCAGTACTGGTTGTGGATGACCGCTATGTGATCGGAAGCAGGTCTGGACCGGTGATCCTGACAGAACACATGAAGGTGGATGTGCACGAACTGATCCGTGACAGAAATATCTGTGTGGTCACAGTGAGAGATACCAGAAAAGCGCTTTCGGCGCTCTCGGCAGCTTTCTTTGATCATCCGGCAGAACGGATGAAGATGATCGGCATCACAGGCACGAATGGCAAGACGACAACAGCATTTTTAGTGGCGGGGATTTTGAGGGAAGCCGGTTACCGGGTGGGAATGATCGGAACGATTGATTCCTATGACGGAAGATGGAGCGAGGCGATGAGGAACACGACGCCGGAATCGTGCGAGATTCACAGACTTCTTTCCCGTATGGTGGAAAATGAATGTGACTGCTGTGTGATGGAGGTGTCCTCGCAGGGCATTGCATTGCAGCGCACGGCAGATGTTTTTTTTGATATCGGCGTTTTTCTGAATATAGAACCGGATCATATCGGAAAGGGGGAACATGCAACTTTTTCCGAGTATCTGTACTGCAAAAGCAGGCTGATGCGTCAGTGTGGCATTGGCATTGTGAATCAGGATGATCCGAATGTGGATAAGATACTTGCAGGACACACCTGCGAGGTGGAAACCTTCTCCATCCGGCATCCTTCGGACGTGATGGCGGAGGACGAATGGTATGGGATGGAATCGGGCAGCTTACAAAGCCATTTTACGGTAAAAAGAGAGTGGCGGAGAGAGGATATCGTCATGCAGCTTCCGGGGCAGTTTAATATCTATAATGCGCTTGCCGCCATTTCTGTGGCAGGGCATTTTAAGGTGGACCGGGAGCAGATAAAAGCAGCGCTAGCAAAACAGATCGTGCCGGGAAGATGTCAGAACATGACGGCTGGAGCCGGATATGTGTTCCTGATCGATTATGCCCACAACGAGATGAGTCTTCGGAATCTGCTCGAAACATTACGAAAATTTGAACCGGAAAGGCTGATCGTGATTTTCGGATGCGGAGGAAACCGATCCGTTTTGAGGAGGTATCAGATGGGAGAGACGGCGGGCAGACTGGCAGACTTTACCATTATCACCTCGGATAATCCAAGGTGGGAAGATCCGGGGCGGATCATGAACCAGATCGAGGATGGACTGCGTGGCACAGTGCGTGCGGGAGTAAAGCCATCTTACATAAAGATCGCAGACCGGAGGGCGGCAGTGGAATATGCCGTTTCAATGGCAGAGAAAAGGGATATTATTGTTTTAGCCGGAAAAGGACATGAGAGTTATCAGGAGATCAAAGGAATCCGATATCCGTTAGACGACAGAAAAATAGTACAGGAGGCACTGGATGGCGGAGTACGCGAATATCATTGTTGATATATTCAATGAAAAATTAGATAAAACATTTCAATATAGGATTCCGGAAGCAATGAAGGAAAAACTGACACTTGGAATGCAGGTGTATGTCCCATTTGGCAAGCGCAACATCAAGGGATATGTTGTGGAACTGACGGATGAACCGGAGTTTGAGGTGGCAAAGATCAAAGAAATTATCGGGATTGTGACAGACAGCGTTCCAATTGAAAGCCAGTTGATCGCACTGGCAGGCTGGATGAAGAAAAACTATGGGGCGACCATGAACCATGCGTTAAAAACCGTCATTCCGATTAAGAAAAAAAGCAATGCAGTGGAACACAAAAGCGTCCGCCTGAAGCTGACGGAGATCGAAGCCAAAAGTGAACTTGCAGAATTTGAACGGAAACATCAGAAGGCGCGTGTGCGGCTGTTGTCTGCACTGATCGAAAATCCTCAGATGGATCAGAGCATGATCACACAGAAGCTGAATGTTTCGGGTGCTGTGATCCGGGCGTTAGAGACCATGGGGATCGTGGAGGTGGTCAGTGAGCGGTCTTACCGCAACCCGGTGTCACATTTAGACAGCAAGGGGTATCACCTCACGTTAAACGAAGAACAGCAGTCCGTGGTGGATGTGATCGAGCGGAATCTGGATCAGAAAATCGCAAAAACTTATCTGATCAAGGGCGTGACCGGAAGCGGCAAGACGGAGGTGTACATGGAACTGATTGCCCATATGTTAGCGCAGGGAAAACAGGCGATCGTGCTGATCCCTGAGATCGCGCTGACATTTCAGACCGTCATGCGGTTTTACAACCGTTTCGGAGACAGGGTTTCCATCATGAATTCCAGATTGTCTCCGGGAGAGCGGTTTGACCAGTTTGAGCGGGCAAAAAACGGGGACGTGGATATTATGATAGGCCCGAGATCGGCGCTGTTCACACCTTTTTCAAAATTAGGGCTTATTATTATCGATGAAGAGCACGAGAGCAGTTATAAAAGTGAGACACTTCCGAGATACCATGCAAGGGAGACTGCGATCGAGCGTGCGAGAATGTGCGGTGCGAGTGTCGTGCTTGGCTCGGCAACTCCGTCTGTGGAAAGTTATTACAAGGCGAAAACAGGGGAGTATGAGCTGTTAGAGTTAAAGCACCGTGTAGCAGAAAAACCACTCCCGAAAGTAGAGGTCGTGGATTTAAGGGAAGAGTTAAAAGCAGGCAACCGTTCCATTTTAAGTGTACGGCTTCAGGAGCTTATGGAGGACCGCTTGAAAAAGGGACAGCAGATGATGCTTTTTATCAACCGGAGAGGGGTTGCAGGCTTTGTCTCTTGCAGAGCCTGCGGTCATGTGTTAAAATGTCCGCATTGCGATGTGTCTCTAAGCCAGCATGTGACAAGACAGCATCCGGAAGGAAAAATGGTCTGTCATTACTGCGGATATGAGATACCGATGCCGAAAACCTGTCCGGCGTGTGGTTCGCGGTATATCAGCGGATTTAAGGCGGGTACGCAGAAGATTGAGATGATCGTCAAGGAACGTTTCCCACAGGCGAGGGTGCTCCGCATGGATATGGATACCACGCGGAACAAGGAGGGGTACGAACAGATTTTATCTGCTTTTGCGAATCAGGAAGCCGATATTCTGATCGGAACCCAGATGATCGTCAAGGGACATGATTTCCCGAATGTGACGCTGGTCGGTGTGCTGGCGGCAGACCTGTCTTTGTATGTCAGTGATTACCATGCGGCAGAACGCACTTTCCAGCTGCTGACACAGGCGGCTGGAAGAGCAGGGCGCGGAAGTGAACCCGGGGAAGTTGTGATCCAGACATACCGGCCGGATCATTACAGTGTGCAGACTGCAAAAGAGCAGGATTATGAAGCGTTTTATGAGCAGGAGATGGAATACCGCAGAATGCTTTTATATCCGCCGGTCTGGAATATGCTTGTGATCTTATGTGCATCAAAGCAGGAGCAGACCGCTTACGATTCCGCAAAGCTTCTGGTGCAGGAGATCGACACCTGGCAGGAGAACATCAAAGCTGCAATGGAGCGTGTGGGAGAGGATTTTAAAAAGAAACGGGTTTTCCCGGTAGGACCTGCGGATCCGGCAGTGGCAAAGGTAAATGACATCTATAAAAAGGTGATTTATATAAAAACAAAAGATTATCAGACACTGGTTGAGTTGAAAGACCGTCTCGAACATTATATGCGTGATAACAGAGCATTTAAAGATACGGTCGTACAGTTTGATTTTAATCCAATGAGTGGTTTTTAAAAACAAGGAGGACATTATGGCGCTTAGAACAATCCGTGTACAGGGAGACCCTGTATTAGAAAAAATCTGTAAACCTGTGAAGGAGCTGACACCGCGCACAAAAGAGCTGATCGAGGACATGTTAGATACCATGTATGAGGCAAACGGCGTTGGACTTGCAGCACCGCAGGTGGGCATCTTAAAAAGAATCGTAGTGATCGATGTGGGCGAAGGTCCGGTCGTGATGGTGAATCCGGTTATTTTGGAGACGTCCGGGGAGCAGACCGGCGACGAGGGATGTTTGAGTATTCCGGGAAAAGCCGGACAGGTCACAAGACCAAATTATGTGAAGGTGCATGCATTTGATGAAAATATGGAAGAATATGAGATTGAGGGCACAGAGTTAATGGCAAGAGCCATGTGCCACGAAATCGATCATCTGGACGGACATCTTTACGTGGAAAAAGTGGAAGGCCAGCTTCATGACGTTACCTATGAGGAAGAGGAATAGGCGCAGAGGGAAGAAGCAGAAAAGAAACCGGAAGCGAGGAGAGGATCATGAGAGTTATATTTATGGGAACCCCGGATTTTGCAGTGGGTACATTAGAGGAAATTATAAAAGCAGGACATGAAGTAGTGTTGGTTGTCTCACAGCCGGATAAAGCGGTTGGAAGAAGCAAGGCATTAAAGTACACACCGGTGAAGGAATGTGCGGTTGCACATGGGATTGAAGTGTATCAGCCGGCAAAGATCCGTGCAGAGGAAAGCGTAGAATATTTAAGACAGTACAATGCGGATATCATCATTGTAGAGGCTTTTGGACAGATCATTCCAAAAGCAATCCTTGATATGCCGCGTTTCGGATGTGTGAATGTACATGCGTCCCTGCTGCCAAAATACCGTGGTGCAGCCCCAATCCAGTGGGCAGTGTTAAACGGGGATCAGGTCACAGGCATCACGACCATGCGTATGGATGAAGGTCTTGATACCGGGGATATGATCATGAAGCAGGAAGTGATCGTGGATGAGGATGAGACAGGCGGAAGCCTGTTTGACAAGCTGTCGGAAGTAGGGGCAAAGCTTTGCGTGAAAACGATGGAAGCAATTGAAAATGGTACAGCTGTTTACACACCTCAGGATGACGCGCTTGCAATTCACACCGGAAAGATCCAGAAAGAGATGGGAAGTATCGACTGGTCAAAAGATGCAGAGGTGATCGAGCGTCTGGTGCGCGGCTTAAATCCATGGCCGAGTGCATATACAAGGATCGATGACAAAAACCTAAAGATCTGGCGCGCAAAAGTCATTTCCCATGAGGTGAAAGCCGCTCCGGGATGTATTTTAAAAGTGACAAAGGACGAACTGGAAGTCCAGACGGGGAATGGAGTATTAGCTTTATTAGAGGTACAGTTAGAAGGAAAGAAACGAATGACAACGGATGCCTTCTTAAGAGGATACCAGGTGACAGAAGGCAGTTTCTTAAAACGTTGCTGATAAGAAAGGATGATTACTATGCCATATTATTATTACGGATTTGACCCGACTTATTTTCTTGTGATTATCGGAGCAGTGATCTGCATGATCGCTTCCGCAAGAGTAAAATCAACTTACAATAAATATTCCCAGTACCGCAGTGCATCGGGAATGACAGGCGCACAGGCAGCACAGAGAATCCTGAATTCCGCAGGAATTTATGATGTGACGATCCAGCATGTATCCGGAAATCTGACCGACCATTACAATCCGTCTGCAAAGACATTGAATCTTTCGGATTCTGTATACAATTCCACATCGGTTGCAGCCGTTGGAGTTGCAGCACATGAGTGTGGACATGCAATCCAGCATCAGAACAGCTATTTTCCACTGACACTGCGCACGGCAATTGTCCCGGTAGCCAATCTTGGTTCCACACTTGCATGGCCGTTGATCCTGATCGGATTATTCTTTACAAGAAATACAGGGGCAGTTCTGATCAATCTTGGAATCATCTGCTTCTCTTTTGCAGTGATATTCCAGCTTGTGACATTGCCGGTAGAGTTTAATGCATCTGCAAGGGCACTGCGCATTTTAGGCGAGCAGGGCATTTTGAGTGACAGTGAGCTCCCATACACGAAAAAAGTGTTAAAAGCAGCGGCACTGACTTATGTGGCAAGTGCGGCAGCAGCTATTTTACAGTTACTGCGTCTGGTACTGTTATTTGGAGGAAGAGACCGTGACTGATTCTGTCAATACGAGAGAACTGATCCTCGGGATTCTGATGGAAGTGACAAAAGAGGGCAGCTACAGCCATCTTGTGATCCGTTCCGTGCTCGATAAGTATCAGTATCTGGAAAAAAAAGAGCGTGCCTTTATCACGAGAGTGTCTGAGGGAACCATCCAGTACATGATCGAGCTTGACTACATCATCAATCAGTTCTCCAAAGTGAAAGTAAACAAAATGAAACCGGTCATCTGCAATATTCTGCGGATGAGTGTGTATCAGTTGAAATATATGGATTCCGTGCCGGACTCCGCAGTGTGCAATGAGGCAGTGAAACTGGCAAAGAGAAAAGGGTTTGGTTCTTTGAGCGGTTTCGTGAACGGGGTGCTGCGCAATATCAGCCGCAATTTAAGCACTATCACTTACCCGGATGAGCAGAAAGACCAGATCCAATATCTGTCTGTGCGTTATTCCATGCCGGAGTGGATCGTGAGACAGTGGATCAACGATTATGGCATGGAGCAGACGGTGAGCGTGCTGCAGGCATTTTTGCAGGAGACACCGGTTACAATCCGTACCAATCTTCTGAAGATCACACCGGAAGCGCTGGAAAAGCGGTTGAAAGAGGAAGGCGTTACCGCAGAGAAAATGGTCTGCGCAGATATGCCGGAATTAAACTATGCATTTATGATCTCCGGGTTTGACCATCTGAATGCATTGGCAAGTTTCCGTGAGGGGCTTTTTTATGTGCAGGATGTGAGCTCCATGATGGTGGCAGAAACAGTTGCTCCAAAGAAGGACAGCTATATCATTGATGTGTGTGCAGCACCAGGAGGAAAGAGCGTCCATCTGGCAGAAAAACTCGGGGGAACCGGTATGGTGGAGGCGAGAGATCTCACAGAGTATAAGACTGATCTTATAAGACAGAATATCGCAAGACATCAGCTTTCTAATATGCGGGCAGTACAGATGGATGCAACAGTTTTAGATGAGGCTTCCATCGGAAAAGCGGATGTGGTGATCGCCGACCTTCCGTGTTCCGGTCTTGGTGTCATGCGCAGGAAGACGGATATAAAATATAAGATGACATTACAGACAGAACAGGAACTCGTCTCCTTACAGAGAAATATGTTAGAAACTGTCTGTCAGTATGTAAAGGTGGGCGGAACATTGTTATATTCCACCTGTACAATGGATAAAATGGAAAATGAAGACAATGTCACATGGTTTTTAAAACAGCATCCGCAGTTTGAACTTGTGAAAATGCAGCAGATTTTTCCGCAGAAAACATATGGAGACGGATTTTTTCTGGCAAAATTACAGAAAAAAGCGTGAGAGACTTCCGGAACTTCTGATGAATGAAGGAGAATTATGGATCAAAAGGAAAAGACAGATATCAGATCGCTGAATCTGAAAGAACTGACTGTGTTCATGGAGCAGCTTGGAGAGAAAGCGTTCCGTGCAAAGCAGATTTACCAGTGGCTTCATGGGAAGCAGGCAGCGTCTTTTGAGGAGATGACCAATATCCCAAAGGCGCTGATCGAAAAGTTAAAAGAGAACAGTCATCTGGTCAGCATAAAACAGGAGGCAGTACAGATCTCCAAAATCGACGGAACGAGGAAATACCTGTTTCTGTTAGATGACGGAAATGTCATTGAGAGCGTTTTCATGCGATACAAACATGGCAATTCGGTCTGTATTTCTTCACAGGTGGGATGCCGCATGGGATGCCGATTCTGCGCATCTACATTGGACGGTCTTGTGAGAGGACTGACCCCATCAGAGATGTTAGACCAGATTTACCAGATTGGAAGAGACACCGGCGAGCGGGTTTCCAATGTGGTCGTGATGGGAACCGGGGAGCCAATGGATAATTTCGATAACCTGTTAAAGTTCATTGAACTTCTGACCGATGAAAATGGATTAAATATCAGCCAGAGAAATGTGACAGTATCCACCTGTGGAATTGTTCCGCGTATGCGGGAACTTGCAGATAAAAAACTACAGATCACGCTAGCATTATCCCTGCATGCATCCACGCAGGAAAAGCGGCTGGAATTGATGCCGGTCGCAAATAAATATGAGATCCATGAAGTGATCGATGCCTGCAGATATTATTTTGAGCAGACAGGCAGAAGAATCACATTTGAGTACAGTTTAGTGGGCGGCGTGAATGACACGGACGAGGATGTAAGGAATCTGTGCAGGCTGATCAAAGGCATCAACTGTCATGTAAACCTCATCCCGGTAAATCCGATCAAGGAACGTGATTATGTGCAGCCGGATGTGAGAGTGACAACGGAATTTAAGAATAAACTGGAAAAGAATGGGATCAACGCAACCATCCGCAGGGAGATGGGAAGAGATATTGACGGAGCCTGTGGACAGCTTCGGAAACGTTATATGGGAAGTTGACTTGTTCTTTTACAGTACGTGTGATAAAATAAAGTGCATCGGGCAAAGTCCGTGCAGATAACAATGACAGGCGAAGTTAATGAAACATTCCGCATGGAATGCACAGATGTAGCAGTAAGAAAGGCAGGAATTGGTAAATGAAGACGTTTTCCATGACACATATTGGAAGGCGACGTGAGATGAATCAGGATTATATGTATACGTCTGAGAACGCAGTAGGAAAGCTGCCGAACCTTTTTCTGGTTGCGGATGGCATGGGCGGTCACAAAGCAGGTGAGTATGCTTCCAGATTCACAGTAGAAAAGATTGTAGAGACGATTGAAACATCCGGACAGACAGAGCCGGTAGCAGCAATGAAGGAAGCTGTGGAGGCGGCAAACAGAGGTCTTTTGGAAGAGGCGGGCAGGGATGCCGCCAAGGCAGGAATGGGAACTACAGTGGTAGCTGCCACAGTGATCGGAGATCATCTGCATGTTGCCAATGTAGGGGACAGTCGTTTATACTTAATAAATCACGAAGCTATCAGGCAGATCACAAGGGATCATTCTCTGGTAGAAGAGATGGTCCGTTTAGGAGAGATGGATAAAGCGGATGCGAAAGATCATCCGGATAAGAACATCATCACACGGGCGGTGGGCGTTGTTCCCGAGTTGTCCGTGGATTTTTTTGAGGTTGAGTTAAAGCCGGGAGACACAGTTTTAATGTGCTCGGATGGTCTGACGAACATGATCGAGGATGAAGAGATCAAAAAGATCGTGCTCGGACAGAGAGATATTGTTGAGAAAGCAGAAAAATTAATAGATACTGCCAATGAGAATGGCGGAAAAGATAATATTACGGTTGTGTTGATAGAACCATTTTCTGATGAGGTGAAGGAATGTTAACGGAAGGTATGTTTGTTGGAGATCGTTATGAGATCGTAAACAAGATAGGAACTGGCGGAATGTCAGATGTATACAAAGCGAAAGATCATACACTTGGACGTTTTGTAGCGATTAAAGTATTGAAACCGGAATTTTCGGAGGATGTCAATTTTGTGACAAAGTTCCGCACGGAAGCCCAGTCGGCGGCCGGATTAGAACATCCGAATATTGTAAACATCTATGATGTAGGCAGCGAAAATGGCATGCATTACATCGTGATGGAGTATGTGGAAGGAATCACTTTAAAAACTTATATTGAGAAAAAAGGACAGCTCACATTCAAGGAGGCTGTCAGCATTGCAATCCAGGTGGGAAGAGGTATTGAGGCTGCCCATAACAAAGGCATTATCCACCGGGATATCAAGCCGCAGAACATCATTATCTCCACAGAGGGAAAAGTAAAAGTCACAGACTTTGGTATCGCAAGAGCCGCAACATCCAACACGATCAGTTCCGATGTGATGGGATCTGTTCATTACGCATCCCCGGAGCAGGCGAGAAACGGCTTTGTGGATGGCAAGAGTGACATTTATTCCCTTGGTATCGTAATGTATGAGATGGTGACCGGAAGAGTACCGTTTGACGGAGATACGACCGTTGCGGTGGCGATCCAGCATCTGCAGGAGGAGATCGTTCCACCAAGTGCTTACGCACCAAATCTTCCTATCAGTATGGAAAAGATCATCTTAAAATGTACGCAGAAGAATCCGGACAGACGCTATGAGTCCATGACAGCGCTGCTTGCAGATTTAAGAAAAGCGTTGATCAGCCCAAATGAAGACTTCGTTGTGATCGCACCGGTTTCCCAGGAGAAGACACGTGTGATCGGGGAAGAAGAGATCAATAAGATCAAACAGGAAACAAGCAATATTTATCTCAGCGATGAGGATGTTGTATCACATAATCAGAATCACAGAGACAAATTTGAAAAGCGTGACCGCTTCGAAGAGGATGACGAGGATGACGAAGAGGCATATGATGATGATGATCTCGAAGAGATGAATCCGAAAATGGATAAGGCAATCACAATTATGGGGATTGCTGCCGGTGTCATCATTGTCGCACTGATCATTTTTATTCTGGTAAGCTTCTTCGGAGATTTTAAATTCGGAGGATCTTCCAACAAAGCAAACACTGAGACATCCGAAACCCAGACAGACGGAATCGAAGTGCCGGATCTGAAAGGTCTTACCTTCGATGAGGCAAAAGAACAGCTCAATGCAAAAGGTCTCGGAATCAAGAAGAATGCGGGAACCGTTGCATCTGACCAATATGACGAGGGACAGATTGTAAGCCAGACACCGGATGCACTGACGAAGGCAGAGGCGAACACAACCGTAGAAGTTACCTTAAGCAGCGGAAAAGGAGAAGTTTCCGTTCCTTCCGTGACAGGCATGGATGAGACAACTGCTTACAATACACTGACAAATTCAGGATTTACTCCGGTAAAAGATTATGCATACAGTGCAGATGTCGCACAGGGAAATGTCATTGAACAGAGCCCGAATGCGGGATCACTTGCAAAGGCAGGGGATAATGTCAAGATCGTGATCAGCCGTGGTAAAGAGCAGGCAGAGACAACGAGTGTAGCAGTACCTGGTGTGACAGGACTTACCGAGGATGCAGCAAGATCTGCGATCCAGAATGCAGGCCTTGCCGTTGGTAATGTGTCAAGCGCCTACAGTGACAGCGTGGCAAGCGGACAGATCATTTCCCAGAGTCCGGTTGCAGATACAGCAGTGGATGCTGGAACCGCAGTTGATTTTGTGGTAAGTATGGGTGCAGAACCAGCACAGGAAGTAAAGCCTACTACTTATAAGATCAATCTGAACATCAAAAAACCAAATAATGAATCCGTGGCAGCAGCCAATATTTATCTGTATGATGGAGCAGACGGAACAGGTAATATCTTAGAGCAGTGGACGAACCAGTCTATCTCCTTATTCGGGGAGGAAGGTCTCAGCATTTCCAAATCCGGAATGTTAGCATCCAGCGGTTCATTAAAGATTGACTGGCTTGGAGCAGATGGACAGCAGCTTGGATCATCCCAGATCGTGTCTCCAATCTCATTCAAGGCAGAATAATAACAAAAGGTAATATATGCAGGGAAAGATTGTAAAAGGAATTTCCGGGTTCTACTACGTTCATGTAGGAGAGCCCGGAATTTATGAATGTAAGGCAAAAGGTGCGTTCCGCAATCAGAAGATCAAACCGTTGGTCGGAGATGATGTGGAGATTGCGATTGTTGACGAAGAAACAAAAAAAGGAAACATTGAAAAAATCCTGCCGCGGAAAAATGAACTGATCCGCCCGGCAGTTGCGAATATCGATCTGGCGCTGATCATTTTTGCAGCGGCAAAACCGCAGCCGAACTTTAATCTATTGGACCGTTTTCTGATCATGATGGAATATCAGGATGTTCCTGTGACAATCTGTTTTAACAAAAAAGATCTGTTAGAGGAACAGGCGATTGAGGAATTTGCGGGTGTATACAGAAAGTGCGGCTATTCCGTTCTCTATACCAGTGCAGAAAAAGAAGAGGGAATCCGCGAACTGCATGAGCTGTTAGATGGCAGGACAGCCGCGGTCGCAGGACCTTCCGGCGTTGGAAAATCATCACTGGTGAACCGTCTCCAGCAAAATGTGCAGATGGAGACCGGAAGTATCAGCAGAAAGATCGAGCGTGGAAAGCATACGACACGCCATTCGGAGATCATACCGATCGCAGCAGACACATACATTATGGATACACCGGGATTCAGTACGTTATATATTCCGGGATTTGAGAAGGAAGATCTGCAGAATTTTTATCCGGAATTCAAAGAGTATGAGCCGTATTGCAGGTTCAAGGGATGCAGTCATATCAGCGAGCCGGACTGCGGTGTGAAAGAAGCACTGGCAGAAGGAAAGATCAGCCCATTGCGCTACGAGAACTATAAGCTGCTCTATGAAGAATTGAAAGATGTAAAAAAATATTAGAAAAGATATTAAAATATCATTTTGCATGAGAATTATGTTTTCAAAATTACTTTGGAGGAAAAAGTTATGAATTGTTTATCACCATCCATTTTATCCGCAGATTTTGCAAATCTGGGAGAACAGGTGAGAATGTTGGATGAGGCAGGCGCACAGTATGTACATATTGATGTGATGGATGGAATGTTTGTGCCAAGCATTTCATTTGGTATGCCGGTCATCAAGAGTATCAGAGAGTGCAGCGACCGTATTTTTGATGTGCATCTGATGATCGAGGAACCGGGAAGATATATTGATGATCTCGCAGAAGTGGGAGCGGATCTCATCACAGTACACGCCGAGGCGTGTAAACACTTGGACCGCACGATTGAGGCAATCAAAGAAAAGGGACTGCTTGCAGGTGTGGCATTAAATCCGGCAACTCCGTTGTCTGCGATTGAATGGATACTTCCAAAGGTTGACATGGTGCTGATCATGTCTGTCAACCCGGGATTTGGAGGACAGAAGCTGATTCCTTACACAGTTGAAAAAGTCAGGGCGTTAAAGAAAATGATCGACGAGAGGGGACTTAAGACTGACATCGAGGTAGACGGCGGCGTGAATCTTGAAAATGTGACAGAAGTCATGGATGCCGGTGCCAACATTATCGTGGCTGGCAGTGCAGTGTTCAAGGGCGACATTTCTGAGAATGTGGAACGTTTTTTAGATGTATTAAAGGAGTAGTATGAGACATTGCATCATTGTGGTAGGCGGACATATCAATGACATTTTTGCAAAAGAGTTCATAGAAAAGGAAAGACCGGAGCTTTGCATTGCGGCAGATTCCGGGATGAACTTTTTCTATCGGAATAAGTTGACCCCGGACTGGATCATCGGAGATTTCGATTCAGCATCCAGTGAGGCATTAGATTATTTCGGCGGACAGCCTGATATTTCCTGGATCAGGTTAAATCCGGTCAAAGACGATACGGACACGGAATCGGCGATCCGGAAAGCAATTGTGCTTGGAGCAGAGAAAATTACGCTGCTGGGAGCAACCGGAACAAGAATCGACCATCTGCTTGGAAATATTGAACTTCTGGGGATTGGACTGCAAAATCATATTCCAATCCAGATTGTGGACGAGAGAAACAGAATCCGCATGATCGGGGCGGGAATCACGCTCGAGAAGGAAAAACAGTTTGGAAAGTTTGTATCCCTGATCCCTTATACGAACGTAGTAAAAGGTCTTACGCTGACCGGTTTCAAGTATCCTCTGGATCATTATGATTTCAAGGGCTTTTGTTCGCTCGGTGTGAGCAACGAGATCATTGCAGAAAGTGCAGAGATAGCCTTTGAAGAGGGAATACTGATCGTGATCGAGGCGAGAGACTGAGGATAGCCTGATTGCTGATAACAATAAAACAACAAAAATTGATTTTAAGGTTTAAAAAATGAGGCTGATATGGTATAATACAAGACTGTATCAGACTCTTTTTGCTTGCGAAGCAGAAGGAAATTCATTTTACAAACAAAGATTGAAAAGAAAGAAAAATCAGGTGTAGTAAAATAACATAGAAAGGCGAAAACCCTTGAAAACAAAGGATTTTCAGACAGGTATATTAAGATATGAAACTAGGAATCGTCGGACTTCCAAATGTTGGAAAGTCCACATTATTTAATTCCCTGACCAAAGCAGGTGCATTATCCGCAAACTATCCATTCGCAACGATCGATCCGAACGTCGGAATCGTTTCTGTACCGGATGAGAGAATCGTAAAACTCGGTGAGCTTTATCATACGAAGAAGGTAACACCGGCTACCATCGAATTTGTAGATATTGCAGGACTTGTAAAGGGAGCCAGCAAGGGCGAGGGACTTGGAAACCAGTTCCTTGCAAATATCCGTGAGGTAGATGCTATCGTACATGTGGTACGTTGTTTTGAGGATACCAATATTATCCATGTGGACGGATCTATCGATCCTGCAAGAGATATTGAGACGATCAATCTGGAACTGATTTTTTCTGATATTGAGATTCTTGACAGAAGAATTGCAAAGATTTCCAAACAGGCAAGAATGGACAAGACACTTGCAAAAGAACTGGAACTTGTAGAGGCTGTCAAAGCACATCTGGAAGCAGGTAAGATGGCAAGATCTTTTGAAGTGCCGGATGATGAAGATGCGCAGATCTGGTTCAAAGGCTACAATCTTCTGACTGCAAAACCGACCATATATGCAGCAAATGTTGCAGAGGATGACCTTGCGGATGATGGGGCATCCAACCCACATGTTGCAAAAGTGAGAGAGATGGCAAAGGAAGAGGGCGCAGAGGTATTTGTGATCTGTGCGCAGATCGAACAGGAACTTGCAGAACTCGATGAGGATGAGAAAAAGGAATATTTAGATGACCTTGGCGTGACCTCTAGCGGTCTTGATAAACTGGTAGCAGCAAGCTATAATCTGCTTGGTCTTATCAGTTTCCTTACTGCCGGAGAAGATGAGTGCCGTGCTTGGACGATCAGGAAAGGCACAAAAGCACCACAGGCAGCAGGTAAGATCCACACAGACTTTGAGCGTGGATTTATCAAGGCTGAGGTTGTAAATTATCAGGATCTTTTAGATAATGGAAGCCTTGCGGCAGCCCGTGAAAAAGGAATTGTCGGCATGGAAGGAAAAGAGTACGTGGTCAAAGACGGAGACGTTATTTTGTTCCGCTTTAATGTATAAGAGATAAAAAAACGCATATCATTTTTCGAGGGAATGTTTCGGAGAATGGTATGCGCTTTTGTGACTTGACAGAAAAAGAAGTGATAAACGTCTGTGACTGCAAATGCCTTGGAAATGTACACGATCTTGATATTGACGAATGTGATGGAAGGATACGGGCGTTGATCGTTCCGGGACCCGGAAAATGGTTCGGCTGTTTTTGCAGGGAGTTCGAACTGTTTATTCCGTGGTGTAAGATCGTCAGGATCGGACCGGACATTATTTTAGTTGACATTGATGAGAAAGAGGCAAAACACAAGGTTTAAAGAGAAGAAAACAGGAGAGACAATGTTAGATCAGAGTGTATTTACAGAGACAATCCATGAGGTGGCAGAGATTATCCGCACTTCTGCGACACCGTTATCAAAAGAAGAAATCTTAGGCTATTTCAAAGAGATGGAGTTAAACGAGCAGCAGGAAAACATGGTTTTAGAGTTCCTTCTGACACCGCATGAGGAAGAGGAAGCGGAAGAAGAACCTGATGAGGCAGAAGGCGGAGAGCAGGACACAGCAGACTGGCAGGAGACGTCAGATGCATCTGCGCTGGCACAGAATGATTCAGGCGAAAAAGAGGAAAAAAACGGGAAAACGGATATTTTACCAGAATCTAAGATGTTTCAGATGTATCTTGAAGAGATCAACGAGCTTCCGGTTTATTCTGAAAAAAAGCAGGAGGAAATGTATCAGAAGCTGCTGGCTGGTGATGAGTCGGTCATCCATACGATCACGAACAGCTGGATGGTCAAAGTATTAGAAATCGCCAAAAAGCTTGCGGTGACTTCAGAGGGCTTCGAGGATGTCATTCAGGAAGGGAATATGGCACTTTTCCTGAAACTGACCGAACTTTGCGGATGCGGGGAAAAGACAGATGTTGAGGCAGAATTGCAGAGCGCAGTGGAGGAAGCCATGAAGTCATCCATTCTTGCGGAAGAAGGCGAGGATGAGGATGAGAAAGCTATGGTCGGCAAGCTGGCATTAGTCAATGAGGCAAAGAAGTATCTTGCAGAGGAGAATGGCAGGGAAGCAACTTTACAGGAACTTGCCGCATATACACAGTTGACAGAAGAGGAACTTTCTGATATCCTCTTATTGATCCAGAAAGCGGATCAGAAGGATAAATAGCATATAGAATCCAAAACCAATATTGGAGTGGACTTTTCTGGAGCAAAGGGCTCTATTTTTCGCCACACGACTGAATGTGAACAGCCGTGTGGTATTTTTTTGCGCTAAAACAGATATTTCAGCGTATGTGAGTAAGATTGATTGACAGAAAGAAAACAGAGGAGAAAAAGAAAAGATGAATCAGGAATTTATGAAAGAAAAACCGGTGATGCCGCTGGTGATCTCCATGGCGCTGCCGATGACATTTTCCATGTTAGTGAATGCATTATATAATATCATAGACAGCTACTTTGTAGCGCAGATCAGTGAGGATGCGATGACGGCGTTATCGTTAGTATTTCCGTTACAGAATCTGGTCAATGCAGTGGTCATTGGTTTTGCTATCGGAATGAATGCTGCGATGGCTTATTATCTTGGGGCACAGAAACAGCAAATGGCGGATAAAACAGCATCGATTGGCATGTTGTTGAATATGCTGCATGGTCTGGTGCTTGCAATCGGCTGTATTGCAGTTATGCCGGCATTCTTAAGAATGTTTACAAGGCAGACGGAAATTATCGGAATGGGCGTGCAGTATTCCAATATTGTATTTTTATTTGCGGTGCCAAATGCGGCGGCACTCTGCTTTGAAAAAATATTTCAGGCAGTTGGACGTATGAAAACATCCATGTTCTGTATGCTGCTTGGCTGTGTGACCAATATTGTGCTTGATCCACTGCTGATTTTTGGAATTGGGATTTTTCCTGCAATGGGAATCCGGGGAGCGGCACTTGCAACCGGAATCGGACAGATCGTGTCACTGGCAGGGTATCTGACCGCATATTACTGGAAACCGATTCCTGCCAAAGTGAAGGTCAGAAATATGAAGCCGGAGAAGCAGCTTTGCAAAAAAGTGTATTCTATCGGAATCCCTGCAACGTTAAGCCTTGCGCTGCCTTCAGTCCAGGTGTCTGCATTAAATGCGATACTGGCTGTTTATTCTGCAAGTTATGTTCTTGTATTGGGTGCTTATTTCAAATTACAGACATTTTTGTATCTGACTGGAAATGGTGTGGTACAGGGGATGCGTCCATTGATTGGATACAATTATGGAGCAGGAGAGTCAAAGAGAGTGAAAGAGATTTTTCGGTCAGCATTGTTCCTGATCGTAATAGTGATGGTGATCGGTACGATTCTCTGTATGGCAGTGCCACAGGCGCTGATCGGTCTGTTTACAGGAAATCCTGAGACGATCCGGCTAGGCAGGGAGGCACTCAGGCTCATCAGTATAGGATTTATCGTGTCATCGGTTTCCGTCACGGTATCCGGCGCTTTGGAGGGGCTTGGAAAAGGGAAGGAATCGTTAGTCATTTCATTACTGCGTTATATCGTGGTGATTTTGCCGCTGGCATTTATTTTAAGCCGCCTTTTTCAGGCGGCTGGTGTATGGCACGCGTTCTGGATCACGGAATTTGTTTCAGCAGTGATCTCATGGATCATATGCAAAAAAGAGATTTTTCAGTGAGGCACATCCAGCAATGTTTCAAACTGGTCGATCGGAACAGGTTTGGAATAAAAATAACCCTGATACCAGGTCGCACCAAATTGATGAATGTAGTCGCTTACCTCCTGATTTTCAATTCCCTCGATACAGGTTTCGGTATTGGTACGGTTTGCGTAATCAACGATCGACTGTACCATAGCCTGATTCTGTGGCTTTTGTTCAATATCTTTGATAAAACTCATATCGACTTTCAGCTCATCAACAGGTAATTCCAAAGCAAGACTTAGGGAGCTGTTACCGGTTCCAAAATCATCCAGTGCAATTTTAATCCCCTTTGAGTGAAAGAAATTGACTTCATTTTTCAGAAAAGTCACATCGAGATCCCGGCAGCGCTCAGTCAGTTCCAGACACAATTCCTCCGGTCTGGCTCCGGTTTCTTTTAAAATCGTCATGACAGAGTCACGAAATTCTTTTCGCGACAATTGAGCGGCAGAGATGTTGACGTTTACGAAAAAGTGTGGGATCTTATCACGGATCCTGCCAATATCCTTTAATGCGGTGCGTAAGATCCAGTTGCCGAGGTCAAAGATACATGGATCTTCCTCTAGCCACTCCATAAATATTCCTGGAGAGATGAGACCGTAGGGTTCTAATTCCCATCGTATCAGTGCTTCCATGCCACGGATCTTTCCGGTCTTTGTGTCTGCTATCGGCTGGTAGAACAGGCGGAATCCCTCAAAATGGCTGGTCGCACACTGGTGGATCAGACCGATCAGCTCAAACTGTTTTTCGTTGTTGCCACAGATCTCATCGTTAAAAATGACGAGATCGCCATGATGTTCATAGCGTGAATGATTCTGCGCATAGGTCAGACGGCTGCGGACAGCATTCGTTTCTTTCATATAGGGTTCTAAGAAAATGGCTCCTGCAGAGATCTTGATCGGAATCCGTTTTCCATTCACTGTAATGGTGTTTGCCAGTGCATCCTCGATGAAATTGAAGATGTCACGGAGTTCTATTTTGGATATTTTGTCGAAAACAAGCACAAATTTCGCACCGGACAGGCGGTAGGCATAACCGATATTGCGTACCATGTGTAAAAGGCTTTGTGCCACTTTGTTCAGAATCTTATCTGCAAAAGCTGCCCCATACATGACATTGATATGGCTGAACTGATCCAGCCCGATCTTTAAGAGTGCGGCAGGACGTGTGTTATCAAGTAATTGGGTGATACAGCGGTTCAGTGCCGGTTCCGTATAGAGACCTGTGACAGAGTCCACTTCATCAGAAATTCCATAATTATCATAGCGGATAATGATGATAAAAGGCTGCTTTTGTTCATCATAAAGTACACGCGCCATGGCGTTGAAACGGTTGTAGGAATCGCCATCCTGAATCCGGTATTCCCATGCGGTATCCAGATTTTTACCGTCAACCCGTTCTTTAAAACCACGTTTGAAAGTGGCAACATCATCAGGATGGATCTTCCGGTTTGCCTTTTCCATGCTGCGGATCGTATAATTTTCTTTCATGCCAAAATAATCCATCGCCCGTTCGGACCACCAGGTGATTCCGGTCCGAAGGTTTGTGATGGAAAGATATGATTTTTTGGAAAGAGAGGCGATCGCTTTTATCATATCTGGAAAAAGCCGGTCGATCTCTTCCCAGAAAATCTGTTCATGATTGTCAGTTTTATCGTTTTTCATTCATTTTCCCCGATTGACATACGCACGCATGTCTGTTCACAATGTACACGTAACCAATAACTAATAAAGCTATTTATGATTATAGCATAAAACAAATTAAATTTCGTTTTTTTTCGTATTAATTCAAAGTATCTTTTTTCAGGTTCTTATTTGCAGTTGAGAGCATGAGTTTAATACGGTTCAACTGGTTTACTTCACTTGCACCCGGATCGTAGTCGATCGCAACAATGTTGGAATCCGGATAGCGGTGCCGCAATTCCTTGATAACACCTTTTCCTACAACATGGTTCGGCAGGCAGGCAAATGGCTGCGTGCAGACAATGTTCGGAGTGCCGGTATGGATCAGCTCTAACATCTCACCGGTTAAGAACCATCCCTCACCGGTCTGGTTACCTTCGGATACGATATCCCTTGCGTATTTTGCAAGATCTTCAATGTGCGCTGGTGGAGTAAAATGTTTACTCTTCTTAAATTCATCGACCGCAGCAGAGCGTAACCATTCGAAGAACTTGATACCAAGGTGTCCGATACGTTTGGACTTCTGGCTGAAACCAAGGTTATCTGCTTTAAAGCCTGTGTTGTAGAAGCAGTAGAGCAGGAAGTCGGTAAGGTCAGGAACAACAGCTTCCGCACCTTCGGATTCTAACAGGTCTGCAAGATAGTTGTTGGCAGCCGGATGGAATTTCACCAAAATCTCACCGACTATGCCGACACGCGGCTTTTTAATATCAAGACGCGGGAGATTGTCAAAGTCACGGATGATCTCACGGCACATCTGCTTGTATTTTTTATGGGATAAAATCTTATCTTGTGTAATAAATGCAATGATCTTCTCTTTCCATTTTTCATGGAGTTCGTTGGCAGAACCGGGAACTGCTTCATAAGGTCTTGTGGCGTATAAACAGCGAAGGAAAATATCACCAAATTCCAGAGCGTAAAGTCCGTGCTGGATAAGCTTTGGAGTGAAAGTGAATCCCGGGTTGCTCTCTAAACCGCTCAAGTTGATGGAGATAACCGGAACATTCGGGTAGCCAGCCTTTTCCAGAGCACGGCGGATGAATCCGATGTAGTTACTTGCACGGCATCCGCCACCGGTCTGGGAGATTAAAATCGCAGTCTTATTCATATCGTATTTGCCGGATTTTACGGCAGCCATCAACTGGCCGACAACGATCAGGGACGGATAACAGGCATCGTTATTGACGAATTTTAATCCGACATCGACACATTCCCTTGCAGGAACATCCGGTACGACCAGATTGTATCCGGCAGCATTGAAAGCCGGCTCTAATAATTCAAAATGGATCGGTGACATCTGCGGGCAGAGAATCGTGTAGTTTTCACGCATCTCCTTCGTAAATACCACACGCTCATAACTTGCAGGCACGATTGTTCTTTTGGTCTGCTTTTTCTCGCGGACGCGGATCGCTGCGATCAGTGAACGGATACGGATTCTGGCAGCACCTAAGTTGTTGACCTCATCGATCTTCAGACAGGTGTAGATTTTGCCTGATCTGGTCAGAATATCGTTGACCTGATCGGTGGTAACGGCGTCAAGACCACATCCGAAGGAGTTCAACTGGATCAGGTCTAAGTCATCTCTTGTCTTTACAAAGTTTGCAGCCGCATACAGGCGGGAGTGGTACATCCACTGATCCATAACGATCAACGGACGCTCCGGCTGATGCAGATGGGAGACAGAGTCTTCTGTTAAAACGGCGATTCCATAAGAAGTGATAAGCTCCGGAATACCGTGGTTGATCTCCGGGTCAACGTGGTATGGACGTCCGGCGAGAACGATACCGCGTCTTCCGGTCTCTTCCATATATTTTAATACTTCTTCACCTTTTTTCTGCATTTCCATGCGGATAACAGCTAATTCCTTCCAGCCTTCGGAAACTGCATCACGGATCTCCGCTTCGGAAATGCCGAATTCAGAAGAACCAAATACCTTGATGAGCTGGGAGGATAAGGTGTCCTCATTTGTGAATGCCATAAATGGATTTAAGAACTTCACCTGACCGGAAGTGATCTCATCCACATTGTTTTTAATATTCTCTGCGTAAGAAGTAACGATCGGGCAGTTGTAGTGGTTGTTAGAATCCGGGAACTCATTTCTCTCGTATGGGATACACGGGTAGAAAATGAAATCCACATTCTGATGGATCAGCCAGGTCACATGTCCGTGCGCAAGTTTTGCAGGGTAACATTCGGATTCGGATGGGATCGAATCGATACCAAGCTCGTAAATCTTACGTGTGGAGGACGGAGAGAGTACCACGGAGAAACCTAGTTTTTTGAAGAAAACTGCCCAGAATGGGTAGTTCTCATACATATTTAATACACGTGGGATGCCGACGGTACCGCGGGCTGCTTCCTCTGCACTTAATGGTTCATAGTCAAAAATACGTTTGTTCTTATATTCAAAAAGGTTTGGAATGTTGTCTTTGTTCTTCTCTTTTCCAAGACCACGCTCACAGCGGTTGCCGGTAATATACTGACGGTTGCCGGAGAAGCGGTTGATGGTTAAGAGACAGTGGTTCGTACATCCCTGACATCTTGCAAGCTTCGTGTCAAAAGTCAGTGCATTGATCTCGTCGATGGAGAGCATGGAGGTCTGATAACCTTCCTCATGGCGTTCCCTTGCGATCAGGGCAGCGCCGAAAGCTCCCATGATACCGGCAATATCCGGACGGATACACTGGACACCGGCAATTTTTTCAAAACTTCGTAAAACGGCATCGTTGTAGAACGTTCCACCCTGTACCACAATGTTCTGACCAAGATCTTTTGCATCGGAAAGCTTGATTACCTTATATAGAGCATTCTTGATGACTGAGTAGGCAAGACCGGCAGAAATATCAGCGACGGATGCGCCCTCTTTCTGCGCCTGTTTTACTTTCGAGTTCATGAATACTGTACAGCGGGTTCCAAGATCGATCGGGTTTTTCGCAAAAAGGGCTTCTCTGGCAAAGTCCTGTACAGAGAAATTTAGTGATTTTGCGAATGTCTCAATGAAAGAACCACAACCGGAAGAACAGGCTTCATTTAACTGGACACTGTCAACGGTCTGGTTTTTGATCTTAATGCATTTCATATCCTGACCACCAATGTCGAGGATACAGTCAACTTCCGGATCAAAGAATGCTGCGGCATAAAAATGTGCGACAGTTTCTACTTCGCCGTCATCTAATTTCAGAGCAGCCTTCTGTAACGCCTCACCATATCCGGTGGAGCAGGAGTGTACAATGTGTGCCTTTTCCGGCAGTTTGGAATAAATATCCTTGATCGCACGGATCGCAGTAGAGAGCGGGCTTCCGTTGTTATTGCTGTAGAAGGAGTACAGCAGAGAACCATCCTCACCGATCAGGGCAACTTTCGTTGTGGTGGAACCTGCATCGATACCGAGGTAGCAGTTTCCTTCGTAAGAAGCCAGATCTGCGGACTTTACATGATGTCCGTCGTGGCGTGTGCGGAAAGCATCGTATTCTGCCTGATCTTTGAATAAAGGATCAAGTCTTGCAACTTCGAATTCCATATGGATATCGGACTGAAGTTTTGTATGTAATTCTGCCAAAGTAGTTACTTTGTCCTCTTTATAGTTCAGTGCAGAACCGATCGCTGCAAAAAGATGGGAATTCTCAGGGGTGATCGCGTGCTCCTCATCTAAGTTTAAGGTACGGATGAACGCAGCCTTTAACTCGGATAAAAAGTGCAGAGGACCGCCTAAGAAAGCAACGTGTCCACGGATTGGTTTTCCGCAGGCAAGACCGCTGATCGTCTGGTTGACAACTGCCTGGAAAATAGAAGCGGATAAGTCTTCCCTGGTAGCCCCCTCATTGATCAGAGGCTGGATATCTGTTTTGGCAAATACACCGCATCTGGCGGCGATCGGATAAATTGCCTTATAATTCTTTGCGTATTCGTTCAGCCCGGTCGCATCTGTCTGGATGAGGGATGCCATCTGGTCGATAAAAGAACCTGTACCACCGGCACAGATACCGTTCATACGCTGTTCCACATTGCCGCCCTCGAAATAAATGATCTTTGCATCCTCACCGCCAAGCTCGATGGCAACATCGGTCTGTGGTGCATAGTGCTGTAAAGCAGTGGATACGGAGATGACCTCCTGGACAAACGGCACGTCTAAATGTTTTGCAAGGGTAAGACCACCGGAACCGGTGATCATCGGGGCAATCTGCATATCCCCAAGCTGTTTATAAGCTTTTTCCACCAGCAGGGAGAGAGTTTCACGGATATTGGCGAAATGTCTCTCGTAATCGGAGAATAACAGGTTGTCATTCTCATCCAGCACAGCTACTTTGACTGTCGTGGAACCAATATCAATACCAAGTTTATGAAGTGTATTGTTACTCATATCTTTCCTCCAAATTATCTCTTGTAAATCAGATCTATCAATAGTCTATGTTCACTATTTCTTCCTATTATATATATGTGCTCAAAAACCAAGCAATGTACATTATACGACAGGAAAAAACAAAAAACAATGACAAAATAATCTGAAAAATCTAAACTTTTTATGAAGAAATTTAGCGCCGATTGACAAAGGTTTCCTGCATAGATATACTTTAGCTAGATTGTTTGAAAAAGAAGACAGTCCAAAGAGTATTTGAAAAAAAGGAGTAGCAATATGAACTGGTTAAATAAACTGGAGCGTAAATTTGGAAGATATGCGGTACCGAATCTGATCGTGTATCTGATCGGAGCATATTCCGTTGGATTTGTATTGAACATGGTGGCACCGAATATATTGGGATTCTTGAATTTCCAGCCTTATTACATTTTACACGGACAGATCTGGAGACTTATCACATGGATTTTAATGCCGACAGACAGCAATATCATTTTTCTGTTGATCATGATGATGTTTTATTATCAGCTTGGAACTGCGTTGGAGCGCGCGTGGGGAACTTTCCGTTTTAATGCCTATATCATCGGCGGAATCCTGCTGACTGAAGTGGGAAGCCTTTTGGCGTATGGTCTGATCTATCTGTTTATGGGTGGCAGTTTTGCCCACACTGCAAGCACAATGATGGGACAGATGATCAGTACTTCCTATATCAATATGTCTATATTCCTTGCATTTGCGACCTTATATCCGGATATGCAGGTGTTACTGTACTTTATCATTCCGATAAAAATGAAATGGATGGCAGCCGTATATGTTGTGATCATGATCTTCAGCGTGTGGGATACCTATCATGCGATTTATGCATATACACAGTCTGTATCCACTGCATTATGGTATGCAGGGATTATGCTGTTATGCATTGTGATGTCACTGTTAAATTACCTCATTTTCTTCCTGTCCACGAGGAATCTGAGCCGGTATACCCCACATGAGGTGCATCGCAGGCAGCAGTTCAGGGCGCAGATGAGAGAGCCGCGACCTGGTTCCGGTATTGCAAAACACAAATGTGCGGTCTGCGGACGGACAGAGCTGGATGATCCAAATTTACAGTTCCGTTTCTGTTCGAAGTGCGAGGGCAATTATGAGTATTGTCAGGATCACCTGTTTACACATCAGCACATCCGAAGAGTATAAGAACAAAGATACAGTCTTTTTCCAGATGACGGAGAAAGACTGTATTTTTTATTAGTTAAAAATATCTCCTGTATTAGTTCTTCTTATCAATATAAGGATTTTTTGCAAAAATGGACGTTTTTTTGAAAATTACCATACAAATCATATTGACGATAAAAAATTGCTATGCTAAATTGACTTTTGTATTTTGAAATTAGTTTTTCCTACGGAAAACAAGGAGGCTAAATCCTCTCTTCACCAGAGGTTAAATTTTACTTCGTAAAATTGGATTTTGCTTCGCAAAACAAGGAGGATTATATGAAAAAGGCATTAAGTATTTTATTGGCAATGGGAATGACTGTCGGTATGGTGGCAGGATGTGGAGACACAGCAGACAACAGCAGTGCAGCAGCTTCTACAGAGGCTGGTACAGATGGCACACAGGCAGCAGCTTCCGCAGCAGATATCAAAGTCGGTGTTATTTATATCGGTGATGAGAACGAGGGATATACAGCAGCTCATATGGCAGGTATTGATGAGATGGCAGCAAACCTTGGATTATCAGATGACCAGATTATTGAGAAGACGACGATCCCGGAGGACGAGAAAGCATATGATGCAGCAGTGGATCTTGCAGAGCAGGGTTGTGATATTATTTTTGCAACAAGTTTTGGACATGAGACATACATTTTACAGGCAGCACAGGAGTATCCGGACATTCAGTTCTGTCATGCAACAGGTTTTAAAGCGGCAGGTTCAGGACTTGCAAATATGCACAACTACTTTGATGCAATTTATGAAGCACGTTATGTATCCGGTGTTGTTGCAGGTATGAAATTAAATGAGATGATCGAGAATGGTGATATCACAGCAGACCAGGCAAAAATCGGTTATGTAGGTGCATTCCCATATGCAGAGGTTATTTCAGGATTCACATCTTTCTACTTAGGTGCTAAGAGCGTATGTGAATCTGTTACAATGGAAGTTCAGTATACAAACAGCTGGGCAGATATGACAGCAGAGGGCGAAGTTGCAAATCAGCTGATCGCAGATAACTGTGTACTGATCAGCCAGCATGCCGATACAACAGGTGCTCCATCAGCATGTGAGACAGCAGGTGTTCCTTGTGTTGGTTACAACGTAGATATGACATCTGTTGCTCCGGACGCAGCATTGACATCTCCTACAAATAACTGGGGTGTATATTATACTTACGCTGTACAGTGCGTATTAGATGGAAAAGCAATCGACACAGACTGGTGCAAAGGATTCTCTGAGGATGCAGTCAGAATCACTCCGGTCAATGAGGCTGTTGCAGCAGAAGGAACAGACGCAAAAGTAGAAGAAGTAGAAGCAGCATTAAAAGATGGTTCTCTTCATGTATTTGATACATCTACATTTACAGTAAACGGATCTTCCTTAGAAGACCTGATCGCAGAAGGCGGAGATTACGCAAAATATGCTGATTACGTTTCAGACGGTTATTATCATGAATCTGAATTGGCATCTGCACCATCCTTTGATATTATCATTGATGGCATCACATCTCAGGCAAACTAATTTTTAAGATAAACCGGCAGGGCACAGATGGTTTCTGTGCTCTGCAATGATAGAAATATTGGAAGAAAACAGAGAAATCCTTTCAAGATACAGATTGAAAGGATTTTCGTATTTAGGAGGATTACTTGTGGAAACAGGAAACGCTATTGAACTGAAAGGTGTAACCAAACGTTTCGGTGACGTGATTGCGAACGATAACGTGAATCTGACCGTCAGGAAAGGTGAAATTCTTTCGATTTTAGGAGAGAATGGTAGTGGAAAGACTACGTTGATGAACATGCTTTCCGGAATTTACTTCCCGGACGAAGGAGAAGTTTATGTGGATGGAAAAGAAGTGACCATCCGCTCCCCAAAAGATTCCTTCGCACTCGGTATTGGAATGATTCATCAGCATTTCAAGCTGATCAATATTTTGACAGCCGCCGAGAATATTATTTTAGGTCTGCCTGGAAAAGAAAAACTGAATATGAAACAGGTAGAGAAAGAAATCAGGGAACTGACAGAACAGTATGGATTTGACCTCAATCCGTCCCAGAAAATTTATGACATGTCTGTCTCACAGAAACAGACCGTAGAGATCGTAAAAGTACTTTACCGCGGGGCAGACATTCTGATCCTCGATGAACCGACAGCCGTATTGACACCGCAGGAGACTGAAAAATTATTTGCAGTCCTCAGGAACATGAGGAAAGCAGGAAAATCCATTATTATCATCACACATAAATTAAATGAAGTATTGGAACTTTCTGACCGTGTCGCAGTGCTTCGAAAAGGAAAATATATTGATACGGTAGAGACGGCGAAGGCAACCGTAGAATCACTCACAGAGATGATGGTCGGCGAGAAAGTAAAACTGGATATCAACCGTACCGAGCCTGTAGGAGCAGAAAAACGTATTGAGATGCGTGGCATTACGTGTAAGAACAAGGAGGGACTTAAGGTTCTGACAGAGGCTTCCTTCACCGCCTACAGTGGGGAAATCCTTGGCGTGGCAGGAATTTCAGGAAGCGGACAGAAAGAATTATTAGAGTCCGTTGCAGGACTTCAGCCGATCGAGAGCGGCGAGATCCTTTATTTTTCCCCGGAGGGTACGACAGAAAAAATCTCCGAGATGAAGGCGGAGGATATTAAAAATCTTGGTATCACATTATCGTTTGTGCCGGAAGACCGTCTTGGAATGGGACTTGTTGGTTCCATGGATCTGACAGATAATATGATGATCCGAAGCTATAAGGAAGGCAGACATTTCTTTGCCGATCGTAAATCTCCAAAGAAACTTGCAGAAGATATTGTGGAGAAATTAGATGTTGTGACACCGGGTGTGGATACTCCGGTCAGCAGACTTTCCGGCGGTAATGTACAGAAAATCCTTGTCGGCCGTGAGATCGCAAGCAATCCGACCGTGCTGATGGTTGCGTATCCGGTCAGAGGACTTGACATCAATTCATCATACACGATTTACAATCTGTTGAATGACCAGAAGAAAAAAGGAGTTGCAGTCATCTGTGTAGGTGAGGATCTGGATGTCCTGCTGGAACTTTGCGATAAGATTTTAGTATTGAACAGTGGAAAAGTTGCGGGTATCGTGGATGCGCGTACCACAACGAAGGAAAAACTGGGACTGATGATGACTGGTTTGACGGAGGATAAGAATGAGTAAGGAAAACGTGATTTCGAAGAAAGAACCTTTTGCACGTATGGTGAAGAGAGACCATATCAGTGTGGGAAAAGCGTGGGCGATCCGACTGATCGCAGTTGCATTGTCACTGGTAGTAGCGGCACTTGTGATCGTGGCAGTCACAAAACAGAATCCGATCGAAGTATATCTTGGAATTATTGACGGAGCAGTTGGAAGCAACCGGAGAATCTGGGTGACCATCCGTGAAATGATGGTGCTTTTATGTATTGCAATTGGTCTTACCCCTGCATTTAAAATGAAATTCTGGAACATCGGTGCAGAAGGACAGATTTTAATGGGTGGTACAGCGGCAGCGGCAATGATGATCTACTTTGGCGATAAAATGCCAAACTGGTTACTGCTGATCGTGATTTTTGTTGTCAGTGGTCTGGCTGGACTGATCTGGGGTGTGATCCCTGCCATTTTTAAAGCATATTTTAATACCAATGAGACTTTATTTACTTTAATGCTGAATTATGTCGCAATGCAGATCGTAACGTTCTGTATTGTATTCTGGGAGAATCCGTCCGGTTCTAATACCGTTGGTATTATCAATGCAGCAACAAAAGGTGGATGGTTTCCAACAATTTTTGGCAATGCATATACATTAAATGTTATCATTGTTTTAGCAATTACATTAGTAGTTTATGTTTATATGAAATATTCCAAACAGGGATATGAGATCTCGGTTGTCGGAGAAAGCCAGAATACTGCAAGATATGCAGGAATCGATGTGAAGAAGGTCATTATCCGTACAATGATGATCTCCGGTGCGATCTGTGGAATTGCCGGTGCAGTGATCGTCAGCGGTGCGAGCCATACCATCTCGACAAGTACAGCAGGTGGACGGGGATTTACGGCGATCATTGTTGCATGGATGTCAAAGTTTAATCCGCTTGCGATGATCCTTGTTTCCGGATTCCTTGTATTTATGCAGCAGGGATCGATCCAGGTGGCATCGCAGTTTGGTCTGAATGAAAATGCATCAGATATTATTACAGGTATTTTATTATTTTTCCTGATCGGATGTGAATTCTTTATTAACTACAAATTGGAGTTCCGCAAGAAAGGAGAGAAATAGAATGACATTATTACTGACGTTTATCCAGAAGGCGATCGGACAGGGAGTCGCTATTTTATTTGGTGCTTCCGGAGAGATCGTCACAGAAAAATCCGGTAACTTAAACCTCGGAATTCCGGGAATTATGTACATGGGTGGTATCGCCGGACTTATGGGTGCTTTCTTTTATGAAAAAAGTACAGAGACGCCAAACGGAGCCATCGGGGTGCTGGTTTCACTGCTGTGTTCCCTGATCGCATCTGCCCTGGGCGGATTGATCTACAGTTTCCTGACAATCACACTCAGAGCGAACCAGAATGTGGTGGGACTTGCACTTACGACATTTGGTGTTGGATTCGGTAACTTCTTCGGTGGTTCCATTTCCAAGCTGGCTGGAGGTGTCGGACAGATTTCCGTTCAGACAACGGCGGCTGCATACCGCACCACAATCCCAGGTCTTTCAAAGATTCCGGTGATCGGAACACTTTTCTTTTCTTATGGATTCCTGACATATCTGTCCGTTATCGTGGCAGTGGTCATGACCTATTTTTTAAAGAAAACAAGAAGAGGACTGAACTTAAGAGCTGTCGGTGAAAGCCCGGCAACAGCGGATGCAGCAGGTATCAATGTCTCAAAGTACAAATATGCTGCCACAGTGACCGGCGCAGCGATCGCAGGTCTTGGCGGACTTTATTTTGTTATGGAATATCTGGGTGGTACCTGGTCGAACAATGGATTCGGTGACAGAGGATGGCTAGCGATCGCACTTGTAATCCTGGCATTGTGGAATCCGGATCATGCGATCTGGGGATCTTTTGTGTTTGGTGGATTATATATTTTATATATCTATCTTCCGGGATTGAATAGGGCAACACAGGAGCTTGTAAAAATGCTTCCGTATGTTGTGACAATTATCGTCCTGATCATCACAAGTAAGAGAAATAAACAGGAAAATCAGCCGCCGGCAAGCCTTGGAGAGGCATATTTCAGGGAAGACCGGTAAAAGGCATGAAAAGGAAGCGAAGCTGCTTGAGTGCAGCCGCTTCTTTTTTGTTTTGTAAATAGCTGGAAAACAGTGAAAAGTATGCTATAATAAAGAATGCCGAGCGATTTTATGCTTGCGTCTGAATCATACATCATGTAATATGTTAGATAGACTTCATTTTTGAAAAACAAGGAGGAAATTATGGAAAACGAGACTGTCTCTAAGAATTTTATTGAGCAGATGATTGATAAAGATATCGAGGAGGGATACTGCCATGAGGTTCATACCAGATTCCCACCGGAACCAAACGGTTACCTTCATATTGGACATGCAAAGTCCATTCTTTTAAACTACGGGCTGGCACAGAAGTACGGCGGAAAGTTCAATCTTCGATTTGATGATACAAACCCGACCAAGGAGAAAACAGAATTTGTAGAGGCGATCCAGTCTGATATTGAATGGCTTGGCGCTGACTGGGAGGGAAGACTGTTCTTTGCATCGGATTATTTCGAACAGATGTATGAAGGAGCTGTAAAGCTGATCAAAAAGGGAAAAGCTTACGTATCAGACCTTTCCGCAGAACAGATCCGTGAATACAGAGGAACTTTGACAGAACCGGGAAAAGAAGATCCATACAGCACACGTTCTGTAGAAGAGAATCTGGCATTATTTGAAGATATGAAGAATGGTAAGTTCGCCGATGGAGAAAAAGTACTCCGTGCAAGGATCGACATGGCATCTTCCAATATTAATATGAGAGATCCGGTTATCTATCGTGTGGCACATATGACACACCACAGAACAGGCGACAAATGGTGCATCTATCCAATGTATGACTATGCACATCCAATCGAGGATGCGATCGAGGGAATTACCCATTCTATCTGTACTCTGGAGTTCGAAGACCACAGACCATTATATAACTGGGTAGTGGAAGAAGTTGGCAAAGATATGATCCCAAATAAGGATGAGATGCCGCCAAGACAGATCGAGTTTGCAAAATTATACCTCACAAATGTAGTAACCGGAAAGCGTTACATCAAGCGTCTTGTAGAAGAAGGCATCGTTGACGGATGGGATGATCCTCGTCTGGTTTCGATCGCAGCACTCAGAAGAAGAGGATTTACACCGGAATCCATTAAGATGTTCGTAGATCTCTGCGGAATCTCCAAAGCAAACAGTTCTGTCGATTATGCAATGCTTGAGTACTGTATCCGTGAGGATTTAAAATTAAAGAAACCGCGTATGATGGCAATCCTTGATCCGGTCAAGGTAGTGATCGATAACTATCCGGAAGGACAGATAGAATATCTGGATGTTGTGAATAACCTTGAAAACGAAGAACTTGGAAGCAGAAAAGTGCCATTTGGAAGGGAAATCTACATTGACCGTGAGGACTTTATGGAAGAGCCGCCAAAGAAATATTTCCGTATGTTCCCGGGAAATGAAGTCCGTCTTATGAATGCATACTTTGTAACATGCAACAGCTTCGTGAAAGATGAGAACGGTAAAGTGACAGAGATCCACTGTACCTACGATCCGGCTTCCCGCGGAGGAAACAGCCCGGATGGACGTAAAGTAAAAGGAACGATCCAGTGGGTATCTGCTGAGAAGAATGTAAAAGCAGAGATCCGGTTGTATGAAAATATTGTGGATGAAGAGAAGGGTGTATACAATGAGGACGGAAGCCTGAACCTGAATCCAAACTCACTGACAGTATTAAAGGACTGTTATGTAGAGGAGAATCTTGCAGACGCAAAGGCTTATGACAGCTTCCAGTTTGTGCGTCAGGGATTCTTCTGTGTAGATGCAAAAGATTCTACACCGGAACATCTCGTATTTAACAGGATCGTTTCGCTGAAGAGTTCATTTAAATTACCGTCAAATAACTAATTTACGATCAAGAAAAGCAGTCAATATTGGAGGAACGTATATGAATTTATTCAAGGGACTAGAAAAGTTCGGTCTGAAGACAGAGGGTACAGAAAATCTGTTTGAAGAAGAAAAAAGGACCAATGCATCAACAGAGCAGGGAGAGGCAAAAGAAGAAATACCTTCTGAGGAATCATTTCTGTTAGAAAAATCAGTGCGCTGCACTGTGTGCGATAAAGTGTTCAAAACAAAAATGATCAAAAACGGAAGAGTGAAACGTCTCGAACCGGATTTTGATCTGAGACCAAGATTTATGTATATTGATACTTTAAAATATGATGTTGCATCATGTCCAAACTGCGGTTATACAGCAATGAACCGCTACTTTGAACATCTGTCATCGGTCCAGATCAAACTGATCAAAGAGAAAATATGTGCAAATTTTAAGCCGACTGGTGAAGAACCGGCGGTATATGATTATGATACGGCAATTAACCGTTACAAACTCGCACTGTTTAATACTCTGGTAAAAAAAGGAAAAGCAAGTGAGAAGGCATATACCTGTCTTAAGATTTCATGGCTCTATCGTGGAAAGTTAGAGGGCATGGATGAGAAGGATGCTTCGCTGGAACAGGAACGCAGGGAGTGTCTGGAGCAGCAGGAGGCATTTTATAATCAGGCTTATGAAGGCTTTTTAAAAGCAGTATCAACTGAGATGTTTCCAATGTGCGGCATGGATCAGACAACAGTAGATTACCTGTTAGCTGTTATGTCAAAGCATTTCAAACGTTACGATACTGCGTCCAAATGTATTTCCAGGATCTTGTCTACAAGCTCTGCTTCTAAGAAGATGAAGGATCGTGCATTCGATCTGAAAGAGGAGATCATCCGGGAAATTAAGGATTCCAAAGCGTAAAAGGCGGCAGGGGATACCAGACATCAGAATTGGCAAAGAGTAAGAGGATTGCAATGAACGAGATTATGATTGATCTGCAGGGGGGTGCGAAAGCACCCCTTTATGAAAAAATATATGAATATATAAAAAATGAGATCGTTGACGGTAAGATTTCCAAAGGGGAAAAATTACCGTCAACCCGTTTATTGGCAAAAAATCTGTCCGTGAGCCGCAGCACTGTGGAACTGGCATACGATCAGCTTTTGGCAGAAGGGTATATTGAGGCGGAACCATACCGGGGATATTTTGTCTGCGATATTGAGGCGCTGTATCAGTTAGAACAGCGGAACCATATGCAGGAAAAACTGCAGGCAGGGCAGGACTGGCAGCCGGGATGGAAAACTGAGATAAAACATGGAGCAGGATCTTCAAAACAGAAGGAAATTGATTTTTCCCCTTACACGATCGATACGCAGAATTTTCCGTACAATGTCTGGCGGAAACTGCATAAAAATGTCCTGCTTGATGACAGGGAAGAAATTCTTTTGTCGGGAGATGGACAGGGAGATCACGAACTGCGCATGGCAATTGCAGATTATCTTCATCAGGCAAGAGGTGTGAATTGTGTCGCAGAACAGATTATAATCGGCGCAGGTAATGAATATTTAGAACTTCTGCTTGCGCAGGTGTTAGGAGAAAAGAAGACCGTACTGATGGATGATCCGACTTATCTGCAGGCGTACCGCACTTTTTCCAATATGGGTTATCTGGTGAAAAATATTCCGGCAGAGCAGGGGAGTATGCCGATCGAGGCGGTGCGCAGGGAAAACGCAGATATCTTATATGTTATGCCATCACACCAGTTTCCTTTGGGAACAGTCATGCCTTTAAAACAGCGGCTGGAACTTTTAAAATGGGCATCGGAAAAAGAGGGCAGATATCTGATCGAGGACGATCATGACAGTGAGTACCGTTATAAAGGAAAGCCGATCCCGTCGTTACAGAGTATTGACCACGAGGAGAAGGTGATATATCTGGGTACTTTTTCAAAAAGTATTGCGCCGTCCCTGCGAATCAGCTACATGGTTCTTCCGTTGCATTTGTTAAAAAAATATCAGGAATCATGCAGCTTCTATTCCACAACCGTTTCAAAAATCCAGCAGGAAGTATTGCGGGAATTCATCCGGGGAGGATACTTTGGCAGACATTTAAATAAAATGCGTGGAATTTATAAAAACAAGCATGATTTTTTAGTCGGCGAATTGAAGAAAAAAAACTGGGTGCAGAATATTGCAGGGGATAACGCAGGACTGCATGTGCTTGTGCAGGTGAATACAACGCTTACAGAGGAAGAAATCTGTAAAAAAGCCGCAGAGTGCGGAATCCGCCTTATGGGTATCAGAGAGCATTATATTCACACACCGCCGGAGGGAAGACCGGTACTCTTGTTAGGATATGGAAAACCGGACGAACAGGAAATACAAAAAGGGCTGGAAGTGCTTGAAAGCATTATAACCGGAAGAAACAGTAACAACTGTAAAAAGCCATAAAAGAACAACTGATGAATTATCTACTGGATGGCCGGTGTGAAATCTCGAACAACCATGCTGAACGAAAAGCCAAAAGCTATGCAATCGGACGGAAAGCCTTCCTGTTCCACACATCAGAAGCCGGTGCCGGAGCAAGTGCGGTGATGTACAGTATCGTGGAAACAGCAAAAGCAAACAATCTGAATATTTTCCAGTACCTCTATACGGTACTCCTGTATATGCCGGATTACATGAATTCGTCCGCAGGTATAGAGCAGCTGATGCCATGGAGTGACTTTATAAAGGAAAAATGTTCAGGGCTGATTAACGTGGAATCTAATGTTCCGGAAAATAGAATTCCCCTGCCACTTAGGTAGCAGAGGAATTGATAATAAATGTTAATCGTTTCCTGTTTTAACAGAATTTAGGAAAAGAGTAGACGGCGTGTTATTCATAGCTTACAAAGAAGGGAAGAAAAATTGGAAGACTTCTATTTTAATAGAAAACAAAAAGTGAAATACCGTTTGTCAGATAGAAATTCCTGACAGCCGGTATTTTGATTTGCAAAGGATTATATGTGTTGATGAAGGAATTAAGTATTAATTAGTGCGTATTACTTAAAACAACATTGCAGTTAAATTCGGTTTGCGAGTAGCTGATTTTTAAGAAACCTTCATATTTCTTAACACTATTTTCAACATTGTAAAGACCAGTTCCATAGTCTTTAGAAGAGAATGTTCCGCATTTTGTGTATGAATTGCAACTATTTTTGACGTTGATTATAACAAAGTTATTATGGGAACTAACTATTACTGATACTTCTTTATTGGTTTTGCAAAGAGCACTAGCAGATAAGGCGTTTTCAAGCAAATTTGAAAATATAGTTGTGATGTCAATGTCATCCATAAATCTAAAATCAGTTTGTTCAACGGTACATTTATACAGAATGCCGTGTTGTTCTGCAAAAATCTTTTTTTCGTTCAGTATAAGATTTAGAACTGTATTATTGCTGTATGGGAATAATACAAAATCTGATATAAGTCTATCCATTGCTTTGATATAGTTATCTGCTTTTTCAAATTCATTGCTTTTATATAGTTGCTCTATCGTATTAACATGCTTATCTATGTCATGTATCATTTGTAACGATTTCTGATAGTTTGCGTCTAATTGTTTATAATATTTAAGTTGTAAGTTTGCTTGCTGCTCTGATCGGGCTATTTTAGACTTTAATTTTTGATTTTCAATAATGTATTCAAGTAGCCACATAATATGAAGATTAATAAATACGGTAATTATAATTGTTAAATATCCTATATATTTGTCAGTCTCCGGTATTGTAACAGAATAACCTATTTTAGCGTTTAAGCAAATGTTTACTATACTACAGAATGATAATAAAATATATAAAATCAATTGTTTCATAGGAAGTACACTATGCTGTTTTGACAAATAACGATTCTTGGTTACCTGGTATAAACATATAATTAATAATTTTGAAATAGCCATTTTAAAAACGGAATGTGCTGGTTCGCATAATGGAAACTTAATAAAAATCAAAAACAATTCATATAGAGCGACCCCTATTGTTTCAAAAAAAGTTAAAAGAAATATGAAAAAGTATAAATCCAGGAGTAAAGTTTTCTTTGAACTCCATGGATCATAAAATAGTAAGCATATAACAGGTGTAAGAATGATAATCCAACTTGCAAAATTTAAAATAGGGTAATTAAAAAGATTTATAATTCCAATTAAGACTCCGACGGAAATGGTAACTATATTATAAATCCATTTTTTTGAATATGTAGAGTTAAAATTTATTTTAAAATGATCAAAAATTAGTTGTGCAGAAACATAACAATTAATTACAGAAACAAAGTAAATGATATAAGTATTCATAAAAGGATCTCCCTTTATAGTATTAACATTTTTTCTAAATAATTGTTTAGAGCATTTCTGAATAGTACGGCACGTTTTTGAGACAAAGGAATCCTTATCCCATTGGTCATTAATAATTCGTAGTTTTTTATATCTTTTACATATTTTAAATTAACTACAAAACTTTGATGTGGCATAAAAAAGTTATAACTCGCCATGTCAATATCTATCTTTCCGATTTTTTCATTAAAATGATAATCACCGCTTTTACTGCATATCTTGACATATCGTTTCTTTATATATTCAAAAAAATATATATCATCTATATTAAATTCGGTCAATCCTTGCTCATAAGTTATGAAACGCGCAATATAAAGGGGATCATTATTTTGTGATTCATAAATAAGAATGTCATTAAGTTGTTTATAAATGATTTTTTTTGAAATTGGCTTAGTAAGGAATGCAAAAGAATGTACATTATTATGTGCCGTTTCATGATATTGTTTATAATTTGTAATATAAATTATATATGTAAATGCATTCAATTTTCGGAGTTGAGTACCTATATCTATGCCGTTTTCTGTTTGTAAAATAATGTCCAAGAAGATAACGTTATATTTTAGTGATGTTTCTAACAATTTTTTGCCGGAATCATATAAATCAACGGATATGGATATATTATTTTCGGTGGCAAATTCTTCTATGCATTTTTGAATTGAACTGAGTACAATCTTGTCATCATCACAAATAGCAACAGTAAACATTTTTACCTCTTTTATTATATTTGTAGTAGGAAGCAACTAATCTAATACAAATTATAACATATATCGTGAGAATACACTATGAAATAGTTGCGTATGTTAGGGCGAAAAACTGTATATCGGGGCATACTTATTGTTTTTATTCAAAACTCTTTTATAATATAAAAAAATTAGGAGGTACTTAACTTGGTTGAGAATAATCTTTTGTATAGACGGTTTATAGAACAACAGAATATTGAATTTTGAGGAGGATTTGTATGAAAATAAAAGGGTTATTAATAATTGTAATATGTATGATAGGTCTATTGGGATGTACTTCAAAAGGATTTGATATTGAAAGAGTATATCAATTTGTTGAGATACAGTCATCAAATGGTAAAGAGATAGGAACTATAGTGAATTCGGATGATTTAGAATTTTTTTTTGAGGAAATGAAATTTCAAGAATGGAAATATATTGAAGAAAAAGAAGATTTTGGTAAATGTATTTACAAATTTATAGCTTATGAATTTGTAAAAGATGATGAAGAGTACTGTATTAGGGAAGACCCATATGAGTTATATAAAGTAGATGACAACTATTATATTATTCAAGATAGTGATGTTATTTCCATTCCAAAAAGCGCGGGGCAATTTTTGAATTCAATTGAAAATAAAATTACAATAACTCAACCTATATCAGAAGATATTCTGGATAATTGGGAAAATAGAATTGTCAATAATACGGATAGTAGTTATGGAACAAAGAAAAAAACATATAATGATGAAACAATTGTTTCTAAAATCACTAAAATAGTTATAAGTGATGAAGATGAATTAGATATAAAAATAGATAACAAGGAAGAGATAACGGCATTCATTGAAGGCTTAGATACAGATAGTTGGAGTTCAATAGATGATATACCAAACGATGCGATTTTAAGGCGTAATATATCAGCATATTCGTTTAGGAGAAGAACTAAAGAAAAGGTTTTGACCACAATGTATACGATTATGTTATATGAAGCATCTAATAATGAATATTTTATAAGTGAGACTATTCCAGATAATGGTACACAGGACAGAGATTATATTGAATATTATACTATTCCCAAAAGCGTAGCAGATTTTATTTTACAAACTGAATAATAGATAAGCGTTTAAAAAAGGAGATAGCCGTTGTGGCTATCTCCTTTTATTGTTAGGGCAAGGCCCTGTAATTATTGGGTTTGACGGGTGTTTTTTGTCAATTTACCTGCAACAGTCAGGTTATACCAAGCTGTCCCTATATAATAGTAATTGTAATATCATCACTATATATAGATAAAACGCCACTATCATATCTTTTTTTATGATAAGTTGAACTATAATATCCGAATAATCCCTTTTCTTTATAATCAAAATTTGCATCTTCCCATATGATATCTACTTTAAGATAGCTATCATAGTCTCCTGCAATTACTGTAATCTCATCATTAAAAATAGCCTGTCCATTTTTTTAACAATAACTCTTTTATTAGTATTTTCAGAGTTATCTCTTCTGTACATACTAATTGCATTGGCACTTTTTGCACTTTCTTGAAATGATAATTTCTCACTCATAGTTTTTCTCCTGTAAACTTAAATACTTTTACAATTATCAATTAAATTTCATTTTGAAAAACTCCAGCCATTTCTGGCTGGAGCTTTTCTTTTTAGGAATCTGTATTTAATTACCCAAAGGGATTATTTGACAGTTACTTTTTTAGCATTTGACCACTGGCTAAATACTTTCTTGCCATCTTCAGAAGTTCTGTTGAATGCGTGGAGACCTGCATAGTAGGTTCCTTTCTTCACATTCTTGAATGTTGCTGTTACAACATTGCCTTTGATGTTCTTCTTAACGAGTTTTCCGTATTCTACCGGACGTGTTTCTCCGTTAACTTTCTTTGTAGATGTTCCGAGAACTACATCATATCCGTCAGCATTGGATGCTTTTGTATATGTACAATATAAGTACAAAATATATGTCAGGAGGTGACACCCATCGTACGCCAAACTAATCTGGCGCAGACGATAGACCTTGTTGCAAATCGTGCAAGGAATGATGAATGCGCTAAGAAATTACTAACTTACAAGGCAATTGTTGCCTGGATTCTCAAATCCTGTACGAAAGAGTTTTCTCAATACAGTGTCAGTTTTATTTGTGATAATTGTCTGAGGGATGATATCGAAGTTTCTAGTCGCGCGGTACATCAGGAGCAGCCTGACCGCGATGAAATGCTGAATGGAAATGAACAGATAAGCAGTCTCAACTCCGAGGCTAATTCAATCAAAGATCAGACGGTGTATTATGATATCCGGTTTAAAGCATTATGAAAAGCACCAGGAAGATTTTGGCATTGCCATGACAGAAGAATTTGAAAGCGAGGTGCAAGATATGTGTAATCTGGGAAAAGCGCTTGTGGAACAAGGAATCGAACAGGGAATTGAACAGGGCATTGAACAGAAAAATCTGGATCTTGCCAAAATGATGCTCAAAGATAAAGAACCCATTGACAAGATTGTGAAATATACAGGGTTTGCTACAGATAAACTAGAAGAAATGGCCAGATCCATGGGATGCTGCCAGCTGGAAACTTAACGTAAGAATCTGGCAGATATGCTTGAGATTCCTGAAAGAGTCCGTCCAATGGTGTCGGATTATAAAATGAACCTGCTTCAGCTGAGAGCAAGTGAGACCTGTGATTTTCAAGATCCGGAAGTTGATGCTGTGTTTGATATTAGCCGTTCCATTTATGAACGCGATTATCAAAGAATCAATACGGTATATAAAAACAGAAACATCACATCCGAACTGGGAATCGTGATCGGTGCGATCACCCAGTCGCAGAAACTGATAGACCA